>ERZ808037.556-NODE-556-length-32820-cov-8.333445_pt1 | contig 32820 bp, 32 predicted proteins | sample MGYA00380190_ERZ808037 | MGnify/ENA primary metagenome ERZ808037 (study PRJEB31490, sample SAMN06133399) | mouse gut metagenome | isolation source: J9 | host: mice | place: China: Chengdu | collected 2015-05 ...
GCCTTGATGTCGGCGATGCGCTCGTTGTTGTAGGAGATGCGGGCCAGGGCGTCGGTGATGCGCTGGCACAGGTCGGCGTAGGCCGCCTCGGGGGCGGAGCCCCGCTCGGCGTAGTACAGCTTGCCCAGCTCGGAGTAGGCCTTGCGGATGGCCTCCTGCTCGGTGGAGTTCTGCACCTTCAGCTTGCCGATCTCGGTGAGCTCCTTGGCCTTGGCCGCGCCGGTGTCCGCCAGCTCCTTGGCCTTGGCCACGCCGGTCTCGGTGAGCTCCTTGGCTTTGGTCACGCCGGACTGGGCGAGAACCACAGCTTTGTCCTTCAGGCTTTCAAAATCAATGCTCATGGGGAATCCCTCCTGTTTAAGATGTGTGGGCCGCCCAGCGGCGCTGCCCGGCGCCGCCTCATTATCCACGTATTTCATTTTAGGGCCAGCGGGCCCAAATTGCAAGGGCCTTTCGCGAATATTTATAAAGGTTTAACAATCTTTCCCCTTTGACAAGGGGAGCGGGGGCGATTAACTGTCCTTCTGATCCGTCTCCCCGTCCAGCACCTCCCGGATCAGGAACCGGGGCCTGTCCTTGCTCTCCAGATAGAGCTTGCCCAGATACTCCCCGATGACCCCCAGGGACAGCAGGATCAGCCCCCCGATGAACCACACGGAGCAGGCCAGGCTGGCCCAGCCCGCCACCGTATTCCCGGTGGCCCACCGCACCACATTGTAGAGGATCATGATGAGGGAGATCAGGAACACCAGAAAGCCCAGCCCCGTGATCATCCGCAGGGGCCGCACGGACAGGGAGGTGACCCCCTCCAAGGCGAAGGCCAGCATCTTCTTCAGAGGGTACTTGCTCTCCCCGGCGAACCGCTCCCCCCGCTCGTACTCCACCGTGTCGGTGCGATAGCCGATCATAGGCACAATGCCCCGGAGAAACAGGTTCACCTCGGTGAACTGGGCCAGCCCCTCCAGCGCCCGCTTGGACATGAGCCGGTAGTCGGCGTGGTTGAACACCGTCTCCGCCCCCAGCAGATCCATCATCCGGTAGAAGCCCTCGGCGGTGGTGCGCTTGAAGAAGGTGTCCTTCTTCCGGGAGGAGCGCACGCCGTACACGATGTCCACCCCGTTCAGGTATTTGTCCACCATGGCGTCCGCCGCGTCCACATCGTCCTGGAGGTCGGCGTCCATAGAGATCACCATATCCGCCCGATCCTTGGCGGTCATGAGCCCCGCCAGCAGGGCGTTCTGATGCCCCCGGTTCCGGGTCAGATCCACCCCACACATCAGCCCGTCCTCCCGGTGGAGCCGTTGGATGATCTCCCAGGTCTTGTCCTTGGAACCGTCATTGACAAACAGCACCCGGCTGCAGGGGCCGATCTTCCCCACCTTCATCAGGGCGCGGAGCTTGTCCCCCAGGCGGCGGGCGGTCTCGGGGAGCACCTCCTCCTCGTTGTAGCAGGGCACCACAATATACAGGGTGTTTCCGGGCATGACATAAACCTCCTCCGGGACTTGTGCTCACAGTCCGGCACAGCGCCGGATCGTCGTTTTTAAGCAAGCGTTCAGTTGCGCCCGGTGGAGCCAAAGCCCCCCTGGCCCCGCTCCGTACCGTCCAGCTCCTCCGCCGGGGCAAATTGGGCGGTGAGATAGGGCACGATGGCCAGCTGAGCGATCCGGTCGCCGTCCTCCACCACCTGGGTCTGTGAACCGTGGTTGTGGAGGAACACCATCAGCTCCCCCCGGTAGTCGGCGTCAATGACGCCCACCTTGTTGGCCGGGGCCAACCCGCTCTTGCAGGCCAGACCCGACCGGGCGAACACCAGCCCCACATACCCTCGGGGGATGGCCACCGCCAGCCCGGTGCGCAGCTTGACGCTCTCCCCCGGGGCGATGGTCACCGGACCATCGGTGAGGGCGTATAGGTCGGCTCCGGCGGAATCGGCCGAGCCGTAGGTGGGCAGCTTGGCCCGGGGATCCAGCAGCTTCACAGGGACAGGTGCGGTCATAGCGGATTCTCCTTTTTCTTTCTGCTTCCGGCGGACGGCTCAAAACAGGCCGCTGATCACGCCGTTTTCGTCTACGTCGATCTGCTCTGCGGCGGGAACCTTTGGCAAGCCAGGCATGGTCATGATGTCGCCGGTCTGCACCACCACAAAGCCCGCGCCCGCGCTCACTTTCACCTTGGACACGGTGACGGTGAAGCCCTCCGGGCGGCCCAGCTTGGTCTGGTCGTCGGACAGAGAATATTGGGTCTTGGCCATACACACCGGCAGACCGCCGAAGCCCATGGCCTCCAGCCGATCCAGCTCCTTGGAGGCGGCGCCGGAATAACTCACCCCAGCCCCGCCGTACACGCGGCGAACAATGCTCTCGATCTTGTCCCGCAGGGGCCGATCCAGCTCATAGGCGAACCGGAACTCGTGGGGCTGCTCGCACAGCCGGAGCACCTCCTCCGCCAGCTCGATGCCGCCCTCGCCGCCCTTGCCCCACACCTCGGACAGGGCCACGTTCACCCCCAGCGCCTTGCACTTGTCGGCAATCAGGGCCAGCTCGGCGTCGGTGTCGTTGACAAACCGGTTGATGGCCACCACGCAGGGCAGGCCGTACACCTGGGTGATGTTCTCCACGTGCTTCAGGAGGTTGGGCAGCCCCTGTTCCAGGGCCTTTAGGTTCTCCGCCCCCAGCTCCCCCTTGGGCACGCCGCCGTTGTATTTCAGCGCCTTGACGGTGGCCACGATCACCACCGCGCTGGGCTCCAGCCCCGCGGCCCGGCACTTAATGTCCAAAAACTTCTCCGCCCCCAGGTCGGCGCCAAAGCCCGCCTCGGTCACCACGTAGTCCGCCAGCTTCAAAGCGGTATCGGTGGCGGACACCGAGTTGCAGCCATGGGCGATGTTGGCGAAGGGCCCGCCATGCACCAGGGCCGGGGTGTTCTCCAGCGTCTGCACCAGGTTGGGCTTGATGGCGTCCTTCAGCAGGGCCGCCATGGCCCCCTGGGCCTTCAAATCGGCGGCGGTGACCGGCTTGTCGTCATAGGTATAGCCCACGATGATCCGGGCCAGCCGCGCCTTCAAATCCTTCAGATCGGTGGCCAGACACAGCACCGCCATGATCTCGGAGGCCACGGTGATATCGAAGCCGTCCTCCCGGGGCACCCCCTGCATCCGGCCTCCCAGCCCGTCCACGATGTTCCGCAGCTGCCGGTCGTTCATGTCCACGCACCGCCGCCAGGTGATCTTCTTCACGTCGATGCCCAGGGCGTTGCCCTGCTGGATGTGGTTGTCCAGCATAGCGGCCAGCAGGTTGTTGGCCGCGCCGATGGCGTGGAAGTCGCCGGTGAAGTGGAGGTTGATATCCTCCATGGGCACCACCTGGGCGTAGCCGCCGCCCGCCGCGCCGCCCTTCACCCCGAACACCGGGCCCAGGGAGGGCTCCCGCAGGCACAGCAGCACGTTCTTGTCCAGCCTGGACAGCGCGTCCGCCAGCCCCACACTGGTGGTGGTTTTGCCCTCCCCGGCGGGGGTGGGGTTGATGGCGGTGACCAGAATCAGCTTGCCCTTCCGGGGCCTGTCCCGGAGGGGGCCGATGTCGATCTTGGCCTTCACTCGGCCGTAGTGCTCCAGCAGGCCCTCGTCAATGCCGGCCTTGGCCGCCACCTGGCTGATAGGCAGCATCGCCGCGCTCTGGGCGATCTCAATGTCGGTTTTCATCCTGATGTCCTCCTTTGCTTGGGTGCGTCCAAAGGAAACTGGGCGCACCGAGTCAGATCAGCGCGCCCAGACGGTCGGCAGTCAGACGCAATCGCGCCGCCGTACTCCATGTGGTGCTCCACTTCCGTCAGTCATACGGCAAGAATAGTGTACCATGCGGGTGCGGTTCCGTCAAGGGGTTATACGCTCCGTATATTCCCCGGTCGGGCTTGGGCCGGAGGATGGAGCCGATGGCGACCCACCCCTGAGTTTCCAAGGAGTTTCGGGGCCGCCCAGCCACCGAAATTGGTTTCCATAATATTGCATAGCTATGCAGATACGGAAAGTTATCCACAACTTCCACACAGTTTTCAACAGCCAAGAGGGAGAGCTTCCAAGGGTCTCCGCAGATATGGGAAAAATTTACAAACCCGCAACTGAACTTCTTTTCCATGCGAAAGCGGCGGTTTATTTGACATAATTTCCTCTTTTCACAGCGTGGAATAGCCAAGGCCCCGCGACCGATGCCGCGGGGCCTTTTGAGGATTCAAATGGACGGGGGAAGCCCCGGGGGCAGGCTGCCGCCGCCGTGTCGTCCCAGCATCTCCCGGTACAGCCGCTCCAGCAGCCTCCGCAGGGGGACAAACAGCCCCAGGGCGATGACAAAGTTCCCGGCGCAGTGGAGGATGTCCATGGCGATGCCGTTGACCCACCAGACGATAGCGCCATGGAACCCCAGGGTGATCAGATACACCGGCGCGCACAGCAGGCCAAACAGCAGCCCGAACACCCCGGACAGCATAGCCCACCCCAGTGGGCTGCTCATCCCCCGCAGCAGCCATGCGGCGGCGGCCAGCACCAGCCAGACATAGAGATAGTTGATGGACCAGAGCTGGATCCCGTAGAGGACGAACTCCAGCAGCACATAGACGTAGATGGGGAAAACCGCCTTCCAGCCGAAGGTGACGGCGAACAGCATCACCATTAGGGACACAGGCTCCACGTTGGGGATCCCCGCCATTACCACCTTGGCCGCAAAGGTCATGCCCCCCAGTACACCGAACAGGGCGACCTCCCCCAGGCTTAGCCGGTGGGATCGTCTACGCACTGGTATATACCAGGGAGAAGGCGTCGCCGTCCTGGATGGGAGTCTGATCCACGCTGAGCGGGGTGGGCTCCCCGCCCTGCATCACCGCCCAGTAGGCCCCGTCCTCCTCATAGACCGCTTTTTCGCCGTCCGCAAACTTGATGAAAAGCCCATAGGGCCCTTCCTCGCCCTGAGCGATCTGCTCGGCATCCAGCACCGGGCCCAGATACTCCTCGTCGGTGTGGCAGGTGAATTCCTTCTTGGAGCCGTCCTTGTGGATGACCTCCACCGTGATGGTTTTGGCGCCCTGGGCGGTGGCGGGACGGGTGGCAAACCAGACGCCCAGGAAAACAGCGATAATCGCCACTACGGCCACGGCCGCAATGAGGAGCTTTTTATTTTGATTCATGCTGATGATCCTGCCTTTCATAAGTGAACATACAGGGACAGCCCCTTCGTCGCGGCTATTCCCATATGTAACGGCTTCCTTGGAAGCCCAGCCCTCGTCTCGCATACGTCTGCAACCGGGAGCGCCGGCTTGTGTGGCCTGTGGCGGGGGAGCGTGCTGGCAGACACGTCCCCCGCGGCGCAAGTTCCAAAGGGGTGGCAAACCAGAAAGCAAACAAAAAGCTGCACCCTTGAGGGTACAGCAAACAAGCCGTTGCTCAGCAACGGAATCCTGCACCCTCCCAATGCACGGGGAGAACCTTTGTGCGTCATATGCGGGCAGGTATTCTGGCTAAAGCGTCAAACGTCTTTTCCAGCCTTCCCAGGGACGAGCCCCAGTGACATTCTTGGAAAACACTCCGCTAACACAGCAACGGCATTGCGCGGGATTCACACCCGCTTCCCTATTGTGCGCCCGGGAGGGCGCACCCACATACCCTTTTATTCACTTTATGGTCTACGCCTTTATTATAAGGTTCCCGGGTTCTATTGTCAAGCGGGTTTTGCCTGTTTTTCCGGTGTTTTTGCCGTCAGTCCCGCCCCGCCCCGGAGGCGGGGCGGGACTGAAACGGCGTGGGGGCTTACTTAATGTTGTGGTAGCCGGCGAACTCGGTCAGGAAGCCGTATTTCAGGCCCAGATCGTTGCCCTCCGCGTCGGCGGCGGTCTTGATGGCAAAGCGGTCGATGATCTCCTTGGTGGTCATACTGTGGTCGATCATGTACTGGAGCTGGGCCTCATTGTCCGCGTTTTTGAACAGCGCGGGCTCCGTCTTGCCCAGCAGCATGGTCTTGTCGCTGGCCCGCAGGCCCCGCAGGCCGTTCTCCTCACGGCCCTGGAGGACGTAGAGGGTATCCCCGTTGGCGTTGGCCTTTTTCAGGTCAAAGCCCAGGGTGTCCCGCTGGTAGATAGCCAGCTCGGAGATCACGCCGCCGCCGTCGGTGATCTTGCGGCTGGCGCGGTTGAAGCAGATCACCAGCTTCAGGTTGGCGAACTCCGTGCAGAAGTTGTAGTCGCCGGTGGAGTCCATGAACCCGGCCAGCGGGCCGGCGCCGTTGTACTTGGGGGCGATGGCGTTGACGATGGCCGTCACCTTGCCCACGCCCTGGGTCTGGGCCTTGATGGGCAGAGTGTCGCGCACCCAGCCGCCCTTGCCGTCATTGAGCCAGCCGCAGCCGGTGGTATAGTCATACTCGTTGACGTACACGCCGTTCTCCAGCTTGTTGGTCATGGCCAGCATACCGGTGATGTAGTCATGGAGGCCCCAGGCGTCCACAGCGGCCCGGATGGGGTCGGTGGCGGAGGCGGAACACACCCACACGTCGATGCCGTTGGCCTGAAGGGTGGCCCACAGCTCCTTGATATTCTCGGACACCTGGGTGCCGGAGGTCCACGTGTACTCCACAACGCCCACCTTGGACTCGATGTCCTTGGGGGTGGTCCAGGTCTGGGTGGTGGTCTCCACGCTGCTGTAGTAGGTGTGGGACGCCTTGGCCAGGTCATAGACCTCCTGCTCGGTCATACCGGTGAACCAGTAGAGCACCCAGGGGTAGGCCACGGAGGCGGACTCATGGTCGTAGACGACATCGTACATGGTGCGGATCTTGGTGGCGAACTCCAGCCACTGGGGATCGGCCTGGATCTTGGCCTGGGCCTCCTTGTCAAGGCCCTTGCCGGTGAAGGGGCCATACTCCTCGTAGAGGTAGGTGTACGCCTTGGTGATGTCCGCGATCCAGTCGTTGTAGGAGTGCTTAATGCCCTCGTAGTCGATCACCACATCCAGGCTCTCGTCATTCAAGCCGATGTCGGTGGCCAGCACCTCGGGCATCTTCTCGGGGGTGATGGCGAAGGTCATGGTCTGGAGCTGGTAAATGGCCAGCTGCTCCTCCACGTCGAAGATGGAGCAGGTGTTGTCAAAGTCAAACACCACGTAGGAGCCACCCTTGGCGTAGCTGGCGGAGGTCTTGCCATAGGCATCCATGAAGTCATTGACCGCCTGCTTCACAAAGGGATCCCAGTCGTTCCGCTGAACGTGGACCGCCGCGGGTGTGGGATCCGGTGTGGGCTCGGGCGTGGGTTCCGGCGTGGGCTCAGGGGTAGGCTCCGGGGTGGGCTCCGGCACGGGCTTGCCGTCGGGGATCTGGAGCTCCTGCCCCACATAGATCCGGTTGGGATCCTTGATGCTTTCCTTGTTGGCCTCGTAGATCTCGCGCCACCTGCTGCCATTGCCCAGCTGCTGCTTAGAGATGCTCCACAGGCTATCACCCTTCTTCACCGTGTAGGTGGAGGCAAGGGCGGGAACCGTCAGGGACAGGGCAAGCACAAGGGCCAAAAGTATGGAACCGAGCCTCTTACATTTTTTCATCATATCATAATCCACCTTTCATAAAAGGCGGGGCGGCAAGGGATGCCTGCCGCCCCGCCCTAAAAGCTTTCCTTGGGGCCGGTTGCTTGGAACTGAGATCTGCGCGTTGGACGGGCTCAGCCTTCCTGCCAGTTGGCGGGATAGACTGTGTAGACGTACTTTGCGTAGCTGGGGGTCTGGAAGTGGATGTGGCTGCCCTTGGGGATGTAGATGATGTCGCCCGGGCCGCCGCTGACAATGCGCCCATCGATCTCGATCTCCAGGGCGCCCTCCAGCACGATGTCGTACTCGTCATAGGTGAGGGTCCACTCAAAGCTGGCGGCGTCCTTCAGCTCCATGACGCCGCAGCCCATCCGGGGGGCCTCCTCCAGGGTGGTCACGTCATTCAGCAGCACGTCCTGCCGGCCCTCAAAGGGCTGGAGGGGGACAGTGCTGGTCTTGATCCCGATGATGCCGCTGGGATCCACCTGCCGCTCCATGGCGGGGGCGGCGGTGAGGCCGCCGGCCTCCTGGAGCACCTTGGTGACGATCTCACGGATCAGCTGTTCGCTGACGTTCATAAGTTCACACCTGACCTTTCTCTGCCGCACCCCGCCCCCTCACCCGGCGGGGGAGGGAGCGGGAACGGCGCTGGTTCTTGCTTTTGCCCGCGTCCGCCGGGGAACCCCTGAACGGACGCAGGAGCGGGATTTCGTTAAGCCTTCTTCCCCTCGGTGACGCCGATCTTGGCCAGCAGCTTGGGAGCCAGGAGGTAGGCCACGATCACGGCGGTGATACCGCCAACCAGCTTGGCGACGATAACGGGGGTCACCATGCTCTGGTTCACGCCGGCGGTGAAGCCCAGGTGATCGCCGAACACGAAGGCGGCGGACACGGCGAAGGCCACGTTCAGCAGCTTGCCCTTGGGATCCATTTCGCCCATGATGTTAAACATGGCGATGTTGTTGGCCAGGTTGGCCACCATGCCGGCGGAAGCCTTGTCGTTCATGCCCAGAGCGCCGCCCAGCTTGCCCAGAGCGCCGCCGAAGGTCTTGGTGATCCACTTCACCATGGGGAAGGCGCCGATCAGCACGATGCCGATCTGGCCGCAGGTCAGCAGGCCGCTGTTCAGCGGGGTCATGCCGGTTTCATCAGGAGTAGCCATCACATCAAACAGCGGGAACATGATGCCGGTGATCTGCTCGAACACGGCGATGGCGGTGAAGGCGGTGATGACGATGGTCACGCCGGTGCCGAATACGTTGAAGCCCTTGATCATGCCGGCGGGGGCGAACCACAGGCCGATGACAATGAGGGCGGCGATGATGATAACGGGGATCAGGTTCTGGAGGATCACCAGGAAGGACAGCTTATACTCGGTCATGGCGGACATCACCAGGCCGCCCACGATGCAACCGATGGGGATGGTAATCATACCGGCCAGAACGCCCGCGCCCAGGTAGGAGCGGTCTTCCTTGGAGATGATGCCCAGGGCCACGGGGATGGTGAACACGATGGTGGGGCCCATCATGGTGCCCAGGATCAGGCCGGCGAAGTTACCCATGGTCTCATTGGCCGCCAGCTCCATGGCCAGAGGATAGCCGCCCATGTCGCACGCCAGCAGGGTTGTGGCGAACATGGCGGGGTCAGCGCCGAAGATGGTGTAGATGGGGGTGATAATGGGGCCAAGGATCTTGGCCAGCACGGGGGCGGCGGCCACGACGCCGGCCATGGACAGCGCCAGGGGACCGATGGCGTTGAAGCCGGCCTCGAACTCCTCGCCGTAGCCGAACTTGTTGCCCATGATCTTATCAATCGCGCCCACCAGCATGAAGATCATCATGATCATCATAATGACGGAGTTGATGGAAAGACTGGACACCCATGCGCCGATGCTCTCAGTAAAAACGCTCATGTATGTTCCTCCTTCAAAATTTCTTTTCTCTTGACTCGGGGGCGGCGCCCCCGCAAAAGACAGACTGTGGAGCTTACAGCAGGGAGTCGAACACCTGCTTGGCGGGCCGCGGGATGACGGTGGTGCCCACCAGGAGCTGGGCGTCCCGGGAGGCGGCGGCCACCGCTGCGCGCACCGCGCCCACGTCCCCGGTGAGGGTCACGTAGCCCTTGCCGCCGATGGCATAGCCGATGCGCACCTCAATCAGGGTGATGTTGGCCGCCTTGGCCGCCACGTCGGCGGCGGTGATGGCGGACGCCACGGAATAGAACTCCAGCACGCCCACCGCGCCCAGGGCGGGGGTGGGGGTGGCCATACTGATGGCAGGGATGAGCTGGGGATGGACGTTGGGCAGCAGCAGCGTGTCCACCACGCACTCGCCTCCCCGTTTCTCCCCCTCCTTCATGGAGGCCCGCACGTCGCCGGTGTCCCCGGCGATGAGAATCAGATACTTACCCGGGCAGACCGTGGAGGAGCGGATGAGCTCCACCTGAGCGGCCTTTACCATATAGTCGCAGGTTTCAATGCCTTTGGCGATGCTGTTCAGCTCCACCATACCGATTGCCGTTCTCATACGCTCACTCCTTTCTTCTGATGGTCGCGCCCGCGCCGGTGACCTGCTCCACCACGCCGTTGATGCTGGCGTGGATGTTGACGGACAGGCCCTCCGCGGCCTGGGCCAGCAGATCTCCCACAGCCACCGTGTCGCCCACGGCCTTCACTGGGACGGCAGGCTTGCCGATGTGCTGCTGGAAGGGGATGAATACCCGCTCCGGCTCCAGGGTCTTGCAGGCATGGGCGTGCTTCCCGTCGTACTGGGCCAGACCCAGGCGGGCGATGAGCCTGCCGGTGGGCGTCTTGCGGTCGTCCACAAACTGTCGGGCCTGGGGCTCCATGTTCCGGGGCACCTGAATGCCCCGCTGGCGCAGCTCGCCCTTGATGTACTGGTTCACCTTCCGAGGGGACAGCCCCATGGGGCAGGCAAACATCTCGCACACGCCGCAGTCACAGCAATTGGCGGCATCCCCGAAGGCGGCCAGGTACTCGCCGTCGTCGGTGATGGTCTTTTCCCGCCACAGGTTGCGCATCACCAGGTTGGGCCGGATCTGGTGCCCGATGAGATAGCGCGGGCACAGATCGGTGCACATGCGGCACTGGATACAGGCGCTCTTGGTCTGGTGGCGGATGGCGTCCAGGCTGAGCTGGGCCCGCCGGAACAGATAGTGATCCTTGGGCAGCACGATGATGTTGCCGGTGGTCTTGGTCACCACGGCGGCGTCAATGTCCTCAGCTTTGGTGAGGGGCTTGCCCATCATGGGCCCGCCCACGATCAGGGCATAGTCCGTCAGGGTGGGCTCCGCCGCCGCCACGCACTGGGTCAGTGGGGTGCCGATGGGCACGTGGAGCATGATGGGCTCCTTGACCTCGCCCACCACCGACAGGTATTTCTGGGTGACAGGCACGCCGTCCAGGGCCTGGAGGACGTTGAGCAGGGTGCCCACGTTGTCCACCACGCAGCCCACGTCCAGCGGCAGGCCCCGCTCGGGCACGCTGCGCCCGGTGACCTGCTGCACCATGGTCTGCTCATCCCCGGCGGGGTAGAAGGTGGCCATCTGGAAGATCTCCACATCGGCCCCCAGCTTGCTAATGGCCCCCTCCAGAGCGGCAATCTCGTCCCGGTACTTGCCCTTCAGGGCGATGACCGCCCGCTTGGCCCCCAGGTGGGCGGCGATGGCCGCGGCCGCGGCCACCACCTGCTCCGGGAAGGTGCGGCACAGGTATTTGTCGGTCTCAATCAGCGGCTCGCACTCGGCGGCGTTGACGATAAAGCACTCCGCCTTGGCATTGAGCTTTACATGGGTGGGGAATCCGGCGCCGCCTGCGCCCACAACGCCGGCCTCCCGCACCGCTTGGGTCAAATTCATAGTCTCACCTTATTTCCTTGTGGGCCGCGGCCGGCCCGGCCCCCGGCCTGGGGGCTCAGGTCGACTGCAAAACGCTGGCGTCCACATCCTGGTCGTCCACAATGCCCACCACGGTGGCGTCCACCGGGATCATCATGTCCCCGGCGGCGCTCCGGGCGGAGCTGCCGCCAACCACCACTACCGTCTCCCCCACGCCGGCGCCGATGATATCGGCGGCCACAATGGGGATGCGGTACAGTTCCCCGTTCAGCGGGTTGATGGGCTGAACCAACAGCAGCTTCAGGCCGGCCAGCTTTTCCTCTTTCCGGGTCGCCCAGATGTTGCCAATCACTTTTGCCACTTGCATGAATTTCCCTCATTTCGTCCGGGCGATGGGCCGAGAACCGGTCAGCGCCCCGCGCCGCGGATCAGGCGGATGCCCTTGGATTTCGCATACTCCACGGCCAGCGCCGTCAGGATGGTCTTTTCCCCGATGTGGATGCAGGTGACCTCGTCCTTATCGGCGGCGATCACATCCCGCTCCGTCAGTACCCGCTTATCCAGGCACAGCTCCTTGGCCGGGCAACAGGGCTCCGGCTCAGCCGCCGGCGCGGCAGGGGCGGCGGAGCAGGCGGGGCAGGCCCCGTCCAGAATCGCCCCGGCCAGGTTCTGCTGGGAACAGATGGTCAAGCCGCAGGCGGTGAGCAGGGCCAGCTTCTCCTGAAGCATGGCGCAGTAGGGCGCGGGCAGCTTGCAGGAGGTGGCGCGCATAGCCTCCATCTCCTCCGTGGGCACGAACACCCGCTTGCCGGTCAACAGCGCCTGCTGGGCCAGCTTGGTAAACGGCGTATCGCAGATCCCGCTGGCCAGCTTGCACAGCACCTCATTGGTAAACTGGTAGATCACCACGACCTCAAACCTGTCCAGATCCACCTGGTAGTCCTGCAAGAGGGCGCATTCCGTGCGGTAGCACGCCGTCAGGCGCGGATCCTCCAGCACGTGATGGCAGTCCTCTCCGTGTTCCTGGGTCAGGATCAGCAGGCCGGGCCGCCCGTCGTCCGGAGTGGGGCCGCCGCAGGCGGAGCACCCCTGGGAACAGGCCCCGCTCTGGGCCAGCTTCTCCACGACGCGGGCCAGGATCAGCTCGACCAATTCCTTATGATCCATGGCTGACCCCCCTTTCATGGCTAAATTTTACAGTTCATCGCGATTCCCGCCGGCGTCACCAGGAAGGGATCCGCCGGCTTGATGGTTTTGATTTGCGTCTCTTTTTGGAAGATGTCCTCGATCCCGGTGAGGCAGCAGGTGCCGCCGCACAGATAGATGGCCTCCACATCGGTGCCCGCCAGATAGCGGCGGACAATGGTGGCCATCTTCTCCACCACCGGGCGCACCACCGGCAGGATCTCCCGGTGACGGGCATAGTCCTGCTTGATGGCCTCCGCCTCCTGGAAGCTGACGTGGTAGTTCCCCGCCAGCACCAGGGACAGGTGGGTGCCGCCGGTGGGCTCGTCCTCGGTGCGCACCACCTTGCCGTCCCGGAGGATGGCAAGGCCGGTGGTGCCGCCGCCGATGTCCACAATCACGCCGTTCTGGATTTGATAGATGGCGTTGGCCGCGCTGGGCTCATCCAGCACCGCCGTGACCTCAAACCCGGCCCCCTCCGCCACGTACTGGTGGGTGCGGGCGCTGGATTCCGTGCCGGCGGGCATGGCGATGGCGCAGTTGAGCAGCTCCGCGTCCAGCCGGCCCTCCAGCTTTTTTTTCAGCTCTCGGACAATGTTCAGCGCGCCGGTGTAGTCCACCACCACGCCGTCCTTGAGCACCCCCGCCGCCTGCTTCTCACAGGCGATGGGGTTATCCTCCTCGTCCAGCACCACCAAAGCGATATAGGCCGTACCCAGATCCACGCCCGTTTTGAGCTTGGAGCTCACAGGGCGGAAGGTGGTGTGCTCCGACTCCTTCACCCGTTCCATATAGGCGTTGACCCGATCCAGATCCATCATAGTGATACGCTCCTTCCCGGCGCTGCGGGGGCCGTGGGGCCCTTACCGGATGATTTTACCAAGGGTGAAGCCCTTGACCATGGCGGCGTTGGCCTCGTCGAAATCAATGTGCATCTTACAGCTGAACCGAGTACTCACCCGGATCAGCACGTCCCGGAACACCACGGGCCGTTCGGTGAGCAGGGCCACGCTGACCCGCTGCTTATCCCGCAGGTCGAACATGACCGAGTCGGGGGCGGTCACATGGATGTGGTTGCGGGCGATGATCACGCCCTCCTTCAGCTCCAGGGTGCCGCAGGGCCCCTCGATGACGATGGAGCCGGAGCCGGCCACGTCACCGGACTCCCGCAGGGGCGCGTCCACGCCCAGCTCCACGCAGTCGCTCTTAGACAGCTCCACCTGGGAGGCCGTCCGCACCGGGCCCAGCACAGCGGTGCGCTCCTTGCGGCCCTTGGGGCCCACCAGGGTCACCCGCTGCTGGGACAGGAACTGCCCCGGCTGGGACAGGGGCCGGGCGGGCTCCAGCGCGGCGCCGGGGCCAAAGAGCACCTCGGCGTCGGCCTGGGTCAGGTGGACGTGGCGGGCGGAGACCTCGACCTCTACCAGCCCCGCCCGGTGGACGGAGTTCATGACCGCCGCGGAGATCTGTTCTGCCGTCATTTTACCGCCCCCTTGTAGTCGCCCGCCAGATACTTGCACATCATGATGTGCAGGGCGCTGGACAGGCGGTTGAGCTCCTCGATGATGTCGCCCCGGCTGAACCGGAACCCATCATAGAAGGCGTTGGCCGCGGCCACCTCGGTCTCCCGGATGGCGGTCCGCAGCTGGTTGAGCAGGGCGTAGTCCCGGCCCATGGTGTAGGACGGCAGGAGCATCTGCCGGATGTTGTAGAACTTCATGGGGTTGTGGGAGTGCTCCCGCAGCTCGGCGTGGGTCAGCCCAATGATGGTGTCGCTGTGCAGCTCCTCGTCCAGCACGTCGCAGCGCATCATGTTGCGCAGGGCCTTCAGCACGTCGTCCAGGTCGGCCAGCAGCTGCTGGCTGCCGCCCCCCTCAGAGATCAGCGCCTGATCCAGCACCACCAGCGCCTGGAGGCTGTCCAGTTTGCCTCGGAACAGGATCCGGGGGTGGTTTTTCGCCACCAGCTGGTTGTCAAAGAGCTGGGTCATGTGCTCCGGCTTCTCCATGTAGAAGGAGCCGCTCTGGTAATCCACATACTTGGGCTTGGGCGCGGCCATCACCGGCTGCTGGACCGGCTGGGCCGCGGCCGGTGCCGCGGCCTCCTCCGGGGCCCGCTGGGGACACTCCCCCTCTTTGGCGATCTTAATCTTGCGCTGCTGGAGGTATTCCCGCGCCGCGGGCGTGAGGATTTTCCCGGTGGGGATGTAGTACACCTCCGGCTGGCTGTTGCGCAGCTCAAACCGCAGAATATCCTCGGTGATTGCTCTCATGGGTGTCCCCCCTTTCTCAGTGGAAGTTTACGGGCTTACTTCTCCAGAGAGGGAAGGATGAACTCCACTTCCTCGTGGGGCCTGGGGATCACGTGGACGGAGATGAGCTCGCCCACCCGCTCAGCGGCGGCGGCGCCCGCGTCGGTCGCGGCCTTCACCGCACCCACATCGCCCCGCACCATAACGGTAACCAGGCCGCCGCCCACATGGACCTTGCCGATGAGGGTGACGTTGGCGGCCTTCACCATGGCATCGGCCGCTTCGATAGAGGCAACGAGACCCTTAGTCTCGATCATGCCCAGTGCCTGCATTGCTGCCATATTAGTTCACTCCTTAATGATGTTGGATTAGCCCTTGTCCAGGGTGGGGAGAATATACTCCACTTCCTCGTGGGGCCTGGGGATCACGTGGACGGAGATGAGCTCGCCCACTCGCTCGGCGGCGGCGGCGCCCGCGTCGGTCGCGGCCTTCACCGCGCCCACGTCGCCGCGCACCATAACGGTCACCAGACCGCCGCCCACATGGACCTTGCCGATGAGGGTGACGTTGGCGGCCTTCACCATGGCGTCCGCCGCTTCAATAGAGCTGACCAGACCCTTTGTCTCGATCATGCCCAGTGCCTGCAATGCTGCCATTGTATGCTTCACTCCTTCATTTCGATGGGATTGGATGGGGCCCGTTACAGCGCCCGGAGCTTGGCCAGGATGCTGTCCACGATGCCGTCGATATCAATGCCGCTGAGATCGGGGTTGACCCGGCACACGCCGTCCTCGCAGGACGGCACGCCGGCCCGGATCTCCTCCAGCTCCTTCAGGCCGTGGGCCACGTAGCGCAGATTGAGCAGGTGCATGGGGCCCACGTTCTCCGACGTGGCCGAGCCGCCCACCGCGCCGCAGCCCAGGGTGAGGGAGGGCATCAGGCCGGTGGTGCCGCCGATGCCGCCCAGGGCGCTGGGGGTGTTCACCAGAATCCGGGAGGCGGGCACTCGACGGGCGAAGTAGTCCTCGATCTCCTTGTTCTGGGTGTGCATGGAGAAGGTATGGCCGGCGCCCTCGTAGTGGAGGATCTCGCACACCTTGTCACACACGTCCTTGTAGTCCTTGCCCACGTAGAAGGCCAGGATGGGCCCCAGCTTCTCGTTGGAATAGGGATGGCCCCGGCCCACGCCGGTCTCCCGGGCCACCAGCACCCGGGCGGTGGCGGGCACCTTGGTCAGGCCGGCCAGCTTGGCGATGGTCTCCACGCTGCGGCCCACGATCTCGGGGTTCATGGTGCCGTTGGCCCGGAGGATGAACCGGCCCAGCTGCTCCCGCTCCGCCTCGTCCAGGAAGTAGGCACCCTGCTTTTCCATCTCGGCCTGCACCGCCACCACCATGTCCTCGTCGCAGATGATGGACTGCTCGGAGGCGCAGATGGTGCCGTTGTCAAAGGTCTTGGAGTCCAGAATGCGCTTGACCGCCAGCTTCAGGTCGCAGCTCTTTTCCAGGTAGGCGGGGCCGTTGCCCGGGCCCACGCCGATGGCGGGGGTGCCGGAGGAATAGGCCGCGCGCACCATGGCGGAGCCGCCGGTGGCCAGAATCATGGCCACGTCCCGATGACGCATCAGGTTGTCGGTGGCCTCCATGGTGGGGATGGTGATGCAGGAGACCAGATCCTCGTTCCCGCCCGCCTCGGACACCGCCTGCCGGATGACCTTGACGGTCTCCAGGATGCAGCGCAGGGCGGTGGGGTGGGGGGAGAACACAATGGCGTTGCCCGCCTTAATGGCGATCTCCGCCTTATACAGCGCGGTGGAGGTGGGGTTGGTGGACGGGATCAGGCCCGCGATCACACCCACGGGCACCGCGATGGTGTGGACGCCCCTGGCGGGATCACAGCTGATCTCGCCAATGGTTTTCATGTCCTTGATATGCTCATAGACGCCGCGGCTGGCAAAGACGTTCTTGATGATCTTGTCCTCGACGATACCGAACCCGGTGTCCTCGTTGGCCATCTGGGCCAGACGGCGGGCGTTGCGCACGCCGGCGTCCGCGATGGCCCGGACGATCCGATCCACCTGAGCCTGGCTCATCTGGGCCAGCTCCCGCTGGGCGGCCTTGGCCGCCTCAACCAGCTCACGGACTTCCTGCATGGACAGTAAGTCCTTATCAATCAGTTGCATCTGTCACATCACTCCTATCGTAAGCCGGGTTACGGCTGTTGTCCCCGGCGCGCCAGACAGGCCCGGATCTCCGTGAGAAGCTGATCCTTCTTGGCGTCCCGGATCTCCCTGCGGCTCATGCCCTCCACGTTGAGGGAGCGGGCCAACACCCGCAGCTGCACCACGGGCATGGCCTCCAGCTCCGCCCCGGTGGGGATGGATCCGTCCATCCCGGCAGACACGGTTTGCTGGGGTTCCGGTTCCGGCTCCGGCTCCGTCTGAACCTCCTCGGCAGGGGGCTCAGGGTCGGGATCGGGTTCCGGCTTGGCCTCCCCGGCGGGGGGCTCAGGCTCCGGATCCGGCGGGGCGATGGGCTCAGGGGACTGCTCCGGTTTCAGCGGGGCCGGCGGCTCCGGCTTGGGGGCAGGCTCCGCGGCCGGAGGGGGCAGCTCGCCCAAAATCTCCTCCACCTCGCCGTGGGGCCTGGGAATGACATGGACGGAGATGAGCTCGCCCACCCGTTCGGCGGCGGCAGCGCCCGCGTCAGTGGCGGCCTTCACCGCACCCACGTCGCCCCGCACCATCACGGTGACAAGCCCGCCGCCCACATGCTCTTTGCACTGGAGGGACACATTGGCGGCCTTCACCATGGCGTCAGCCGCCTCGATGGCGGCCACCAGGCCCCTGGTTTCGATCATGCCCAATGCTTTCATAAGTACCTCCGTTCAAAAGGCGGATGGGGACTTATTCCACGGGACGATCAGCAACAGCCTCCACGGCGGCGGCAAACGCGTCGCAGGCGGACTTGCAGGCGGACTGGCTGCCGGTGAGCAGGGCGCCGCCGAAGTTGGTCTCAGAAGGAGGCGCGTACAGCACGCACATCCGCACGTCGGCGGCCTTCAGCGCGGCATCCACGCCGTACATGGCCTCCAGCGGAGGCGCGATGAGGTAGGCAATGGCCTCGCCCTCGGCAATGCCGCAACCCTCGGACAGATAGGAGCCGGTGCGAGAGATGCAGTGGGCGTAGTAGCACACGCTGTCCTCGTCGTTGGCGGAGACGAAGTGGCACACGTTCTCGATCATGTCCACAGCGGCGTCCAGGCCGGCCTTAGCCTCAGCGGGGTTGGGAGCGGCCAGAATGCCGATGATTTCGCCGGCCAGGGCGGTGTTGGCGTTGGCGGCGCCGGCGTAGAAGCTCTTGGCGTAAACCACCTTGCAGTCGGCCTTCTTGGTGGCCTCGTCCAGGGCGGTGTAGGTCACATCATCGCAGTCGGCGGTGATGAGGGCCAGGGACTTCTGATCGGGAGTCAGGCCCAGCTCCTTGGCCATATCGGGGGCCACATTGGGGATCAGGCGGGTGGCTAATACCTTTGCAGGCAACGGATCGCGTTTCATGATAATAATCCTCCCTCTGTTACAGTTTCAGATCAGTGCCGCTGGCCTTCTTCTCCAGCATGATCTTGATGATCTCGGCGATATGGGCGCCGGCCTCGGCGGGGATGGTGCCGGAGCGGTGGATGTTGGACACCACGGTGCGGCGGGCCTCGGGCATACCCACGGTGGCCTTGTAGGCGATGTAGGCGGACATGGACTCGGCGGTGATCAGGCCCGGACGCTCACCGATCAGGGTGCACGTCACGTCGGCGCCGGTCAGCTCGGAGATCTCGTCCATCACGCCCACGCGGCCGTACTTCACGAAGAAGGGGGTGCCCACGTCAATGCGGAAGCTCTCCAGACCCTGGAGAATGGCGGGGAGCAGATCGCCGATGTTGGCGGCCACGGATGCGGAGGACAGGCCGTCGGACACATAGATCTGAACGGTGGGGTTCTTCTTGCACTTGGCCTTGATGGTCTCCACGCCCTCGGGGCTGAGCTTGCGGCCCAGGTCGGGGCGGGTCAGGTAGACGTCCTTGCTCTCGCACTGGGTCTGGACGGTCCACAGGCCCATCTTCTCCACGAACGCCTCGTCCACGTCGTTGAACACGGCGTCCTGGGCGGCGGAGTGGGCGGCGCGGAACTCCAGCTGGGGCAGGGTCAGGTAGCGGGCGCCGGCCCGGCCGATGCCCAGGCGGCAGGGGGCATTGTACTTCAGCTCGGCGTACTCCTCGCCGTGCTCGGGGTTTTCCACCAGGTACTGGGTGCGGATGTCGATGGCGGTCACGTCGGGCAGCTCGCCGTCCTCAACCTGGGAGGACTGGACGGCCTGACTGACAGCCTGGACGGCGGCCGGAGCAGCGGCCGCGGAGGTGCCCAGCTCGGAGAGTACCTGCTCAATAATGGCTCTCAGATCTTTCTCATTCATTGATTCCAGCCTCCTTTACTTCGTCATGAACACGGAAGCGTCGCCGGCGCGGCCGGTCAGCTTGCCGTTCTCGGAGAAGCCCATCTTCTCCAGCCACTGGTCGAACTCCTTGATGGGACGCAGGCCAAAGACCTCGCGCAGCGCGGCGGCCTCATGGTAGCCGGTGCACTGGTACATCAGCATGCAGTCGTCGCCCTGGGGCACGCCCATCACGTAGTTGCAGCCCGCGGCCACCAGCAGGGTAGCCAGGTTCTCGATGTCGTTCTGGTCGGCCTTCATGTGGTTGGTGTAGCAGGCGTCGCAGCCCATGGGCAGACCGCTGAGCTTACCCATGAAGTGATCCTCCAGGCCGGCGCGGGTGACCTGCTTGGAATCATACAGGTACTCGGGGCCGATGAAGCCGACGACGGTGTTCACCAGGAAGGGCTTGAAGTGGCGGCCGAAGCCGTAGCAGCGGGCCTCCATGGTCACCTGGTCCCAGCCGTTGTGGGCGTCGGAGGACAGCTCAGAGCCTTGGCCGGTCTCGAAGTACATCACGTTGGGGCCGGTGCAGGTGCCCCGGGTCAGCATGGTCTGGCGGCCGTCCTCCAGCATCTGGGTGGTCAGGCCGAAGGCCTCGTTGCCCTTCTGGGAGCCGGCGATGGACTGGAACATCAGGTCCAGCGGAGCGCCGAACTTGTTGGCGGCCTCGGTCTGGGTGGTCACGTGGGCCAGCACGCAGATCTGGGTGGGAACCTCCCACTTGGCCTTGAACTCGTCCAGCATCTTCAGCAAACGGGCCACGCTTTCCACGGAGTCGTCCACGGGGTTGATGCCGATGACGGCGTCGCCGCAGCCCAGGGACAGACCCTCCATCACGGAGGCCACGATGCCCTTGGGATCGTCGGTGGTGTGGTTGGGCTGGAGACGGGCGGAGAAGGTGCCCGGCAGGCCGATGGTGGTGTTGCAGTGGGCGCTGACGCGGATCTTCTTGGCAGCGTACACCAGATCCAGATTGCTCATCAGCTTGCACACGGCGGCCACGCACTCGGAGGTCAGGCCCCGGGAAGCGCGCTTGATCATGTCGCCGGTGGTCTTCTCGCTGAGCAGCCACTCACGGAACTCAGCCACGGTCTTATTCTTGAACTCGTTAAAAATGGTCTCGTTCAGGTCGTCCTGGATAATGCGGGTCACGTCGTCCTCCTCGTAGGGGACGGCGGGGCAGTTGCGCACCTCGTTCATGGTAAGGTTGGACAGAACCACCTTAGCAGCGACCCGTTCCTCCGCGGTTTCGGCGGCGATGCCTGCCAGCTTGTCGCCGGATTTTTCCTCGTTTGCCTTGGCCATGACCTCACGGATGGATTTGAACTCGTAGACATGGCCGAACAGCCTGGTTTTGAGAATCACTTTTTTCACCCCTTATTATTGTTCGTCAGGAATTGAACACCAAGGTCTTAATCACCACGGGCAGAACCTGCCCACCGGCCACCGGCTCGCCGATGTCGATGTAGTCGCCGTTGGCGGTGTGTACTCCGTCGATGCAGATCACGGGCTTTTCGTGCTTGAGCATCACATTCAGCGCGTTGCCCAGCACCTTGCCCACATCGTTTTCCACCACCACGATGAGCGGGAATCTGCTGTCTATCACCTCCTTTGCCGATTCGATGATTGCCGCCGCCAGCGCCTGGACTTCCACAAAGCTGGTGCGTTTTTCCCCGGCGAAGGCGATGGCGATCTGCTCGATCTTGCCCTCCGGCATATGCAGCGGCAGTTGATATGCAATCGAGGCTTTCAGCGTCTCCAGCGACGCCTCGTCCTCAGCGGAGACTTTCAAAATGGGCACATTCTTGACGGGGAGCAGGTTGGCGTCATAGCGGATGGTGCTCCCGCTCACGTCGGTGGCGTGGGTGCCCGCCCCCACCACCGTGGCCCGGATGGTCTCCAGGGCGGGGCACCGCTCCACCCTGGACAGGTCGGGATCCTCCCGGATGGCCCGGCCCAGCAGCACGCCGATATCCCCATACCGGAACACATCCCCAGGCTGATCCTGGTACACGCAGTCGGCCACGCCGCCGGAGAAGGTGACCGCCTTCACCCGGGGCTGGTCGGCCAGCATCTTGCCGGAGTTGGTATACAGCCCCTTGTGCTCCCCGTCCGGCTGGGTGAGGTGAAGGGCCTGGGCCAGCTGGGCGGCCATGAGCCGGCACACCTGATACAGCACCTCCGGATCAGCCCGGTTGCCGGCGGAGATCTGGATGCCATGCCGGTTGGCCAGGGCCTGGATTTTGGGATAGACATAGGTCAGCTTGCCGTCCGCCACCTTGATTAACCGTCCGCCGATATCCAGGCAGCAGGTGCTGCGCAGGGTGCCGGTGTCGTACAGGGCGATGTTGCTGGTGCCGCCCCCCACGTCCAGGTTGGCCACCGGGATACGGCGCTTTTTGGACAGGGCGTCCGCCCCGGCCCCCCGGGCGGAGAGGACGGACTCCAGGTCGGGGCCCGCCGTGGCTACCACGAAGTCCCCCGCCATGTCGGACAGGGCGGCCAGCACCTCGTTGGCATTCTGCTTCCGGGCGGTCTCACCGGTGATGATCACCGCGCCGGTCTGGATGTCCTCCGGCTTCATGCCGCCGGCGGCGTACTCCCGGCGCACAATGTCCTTCACCGCCTCCGCGTCGATCTCCGTGGGAGATTTCAAGGGGGTGAAGTAGATGGGGCTGCGGTAGATGACCTCCTTGTCCACGATATCGATCTGAGGGGCCATGTAGCTCACCGCTCGGTTCTCCAGGGTCAGGCGGCTGAAAATCAGTTGTGTGGTGGATGTTCCAATGTCAATGCCTGCGCTGAGAATGACTTCATGCAAAATAACCACCCGCTTCTCCTAAAAATAGTCCGAAAAAAAGGCAGCCCAAGGCATGGGGGCCTCCCCCCGTGCCCGAGCTGCACCGCTCCAAGCGAAGTCCGGCGGCGTTACGTCACGTCGTCGGGGTTGGTCAGTTGGTTTCTGAAATCAAAGGTCACCTGAGTGCCCCTGGGCCCGGACTCAATGTCCAGGTTGCCAAAGAGCTTATCCTCCACCAGGGTCTGGACGATGGACAGCCCCAGCCGGGACTTGGTGGCGTCCTGCACGTTGAAGCCCCGCCCGTTGTCGATAACCTGGATGCGAGAGTAGAGATCCCCCCGGGTCATGACGATGCGGACAACCCCCCGCCTGTCCGGCTCAAAGGCGTACTTCATAGCGTTTTGCAGCAGCTCGTTCACCACCAGGGCCACCGACGTGCCCACGTCGGAGTCCACCGTGAAGTCGCCCCCCTCCATGGAGACGGCCACCTTCAGGTGGGGCCCGGCGCAGGAGCGCAGGGCGTTGCTTCTGATGTTGCGCACCACGTCGCTGAGCAGCACCTCGTCCATGCCGCTCTGGGCCAGCAGCTCGTGGGTGCTGGCGATGGCGATGATCCGGTTCATGCTCTCCTCCAGCACCTTCCGGGTCTCCGGGCTGTCGCAGCGCCTGGTCTGGAGCCGCAGCAGGCTGGCGATGGTCTGGAGGTTGTTCTTCACCCGGTGATGCATCTCCTTCACCGCCACCGACTTGAGGATGAGGGCCTTCTCCTGCTCCCTCCGCCAGGTGAGATCCCGAATTACCAGCACAAAGGCCATATTGGGGGCCCCCAGGGGGATGCGCTTCACATCCAGCACATAGCGGCCTACCTCGACCTCCATGTGGGAACCCTCGCAGGCGGGATCCGCGTTCACCAGGAACACGTTGTCATAGGGCTGGCCCAGCACGTCGTCAATATAGCCCAGCTTCTGGTACAGCTCCTTGGCCAGGGTGTTGCGGAAGGTGATGATCCCGCCCTCGTCCACGATGAGCAGGGCCTCGTCGATGCACTCCGTCAGCCAGTTGTTTTCCGGCATCACCCGGTTGAACCCTCCGGAGATGGCCTCATAGCTCTGCTGGGCGGACTGGAGGCGCTGGTTGGTAAAGAATTTCTCGTCGATGTGCCGCTCCTGAATCAGCACGCCGATGATGTGATCCCCGTTGCGGATGGGCTCCACCGACTGGATGGTGCGGCGGTTCTCCTGGGTGACCGCCTTCATCTGCTTGGTGCTCACCCCCAGGCGGGAGGTTCTGGCCACCGCCGGCTCGTTCTCCGCCTTGGCCAGCATCCCCACCACCGATTTCTGGTAGGAGGAGGGGAACCCGGAGGGCTTGGCCTCCGCCACCACAATGGAGTCGGCGTTCCGGCAGGGGCAGTCGATGAAGATGTCCGCGTCGGTCAGATCGGCGATGATCTGCAAAAACGGCGCCAGGGCTTCGATGGTGGAGATCTCGTCCTCCGTGAGGGTGGTATATTTGTGGCAAAGATCCCGGATGACGCCCACCTTGCCTACTCCTCCTTCTGCATCAAAATAAACTCGGCAATCCGGTACATGGACAGGTGCTTGCTCTGGCTCAGCGCCCGGATATAGTCATAGGCCTCCTGCTCGCTCTTGCCCTGCTCCGCCATGATCAGGCCCTTGGCCTTCTCAATCACAATGCGGTTTTCCAGCCGGGCCGCCGTCTTTTCCATGTCCTTCCGGAGCTGGCGCATCTCCTGGCTGCGGGCGGCGGCCAGCTCGATGCTGGGCACCAGCGACTTCTCGTCGATGGGCTTCACCAAGTAGCCGTTGACGCCGTAGCTCTTGGCCCGATTGATGAAGTCCCGCTCGCTGTAGGCCGTCAGCATGACGATGGCCCCGGCCAGGTTTTCCTCGTGGATGATCCGGGCGGCGGACAGCCCGTCCAGGAAGGGCATCTTCACGTCCAGCAGGATCAGATCCGGGCGGTGCTGCCGGCACAGCTCTACAGCATCCAGCCCGTCGGAGGCCTCCGCCACCACCTCGTAGCCCGCCGAGGTGAGCAGCTCCCGCAGATCCATTTTGGTGACGGGCTCATCGTCGGCGACGATAATCCGGATCTTCTCGTTCTCCATGGGGCCTCCTATCGATCTGCTTCTATAAATTCAGAAATTCCACCAGCTCGGGCACACCCTTGCCGGTGACGCCGCTGGCCACAAAGATGTCCTCCGCCCCCGCCATGCGCAGGTACTTTTTTGCCTTCTCCACCTGCTCAGGAGTGGCCAAATCCTCCTTGGTGACAACGCCCACAATGGGCTTGGCAAACATGGTGCCGTAGGCCGGAGGGAACATGGTTCCGTCCTCGGTGGCCTCCTGCACCAGCACCACGATGTCGGCGTCGGTGGCGGTCACCATCAAAGCGCCCCGGAACCCCCGGCGCTCCAGATACTCCCCCGGCGTGTCGATCATGTTCTGGTTGACGATGGACACGGTCTGGGTCTTGTGGTAGCGAACCTCCTCGTGGCTGATGCACTGGCACAGGGTAGTCTTGCCCGCCGCCGACCGGCCCATCAGAACGATGCGCGTCTTGTCCGCCATGCCGTCAGGTCTTAGTCATGGGGGCGGGAGAGAACCCCATCATGTCGCACAGCACCTTCATCACGTCCCGCAGGGAGGCCTCCACAGCGGCCACGTCCCCGGTGAACACCAGGGAGCCGTTGAACCGATCCACAAAGCCGATCTTCACGTCGGCGGCCTTGGAGGCCACGTCGGCGGCGATCATGGCTCCCTCGCTGGGGGTGATGGTGAGGATGCCGATAGCGCCCTCCGCGTCCAGCAGCCCCAGCTTGGCGTAGAGATCCTTGGTGGGGTTGGCGATCACATGGGCCAGCGTAACCTGTTTGCCCGGGACAAACTCCTGAATAATTCGCTTTTTCTCGTCCAGTTCGATCATGCAGTCCCCTCCTTGCTCTGCGCGCAGCCGGAATGCCGCGGCACAGGAAACCGGTTAAAAACATAATAACTCCTGTCAATATTCCTATCAACAGAAGTTACATCACTTCAAGTCAAACCCAAACCGCGTTGGCGCTGGCGTCGCGCCGCCGCAGGCTGTGCCGCCGTATTCAGTTGTGGATATCATGAAATTTCGCTTTTTATTTTAGCAGACAATTTAACCATTGTCAACAAAGGCGGCAAAATTTTGTTAATTATTTTCAAATACTGGGGCCGGACGGGCCAGGGTCTTTACAGCGGGGCGGCCCCTGTGCTATACTTGTCCCAGCAAAATGCCGGGAAACCGGCGGAGGGGGCGCGGGTATGTACACCACGCAGGTAAAAACGGCGACGCTGCCGGTATCCCGGTGGCTGGACAGCTACTGCACGCCGGAGCGGTTCCGGGACGCCTGCCGGGCCTGCCCGGACTACGGGAGGGTATGGTCCTGCCCGCCGGGGGTGCCCGACGCCCGGACGGCCTTCGCCCCCTTTCGCACGGTATACCTCGTGGGGGTGCAGGTGGACTACGCCCCCGAGACTATCGCCGCGGCAGACACCCCGGAACGCACCGAGGCCCTGCGGCAGGCCAGCTACGGCGTGGTGAAAAAGCAGCTGCTGTCCACCCTGCTGGAGCTGGAAAAGGCGGTGCCGGGGAGCTGGACGGTGGCGGCGGGCCGGTGCGAGCAGTGCGATGTGTGCACCCGGCGGGAGGGCCTGCCCTGCCGAAGGCCGGATCGGATGCGCTATTCCTTCTCCGCCTTCGGCTTCGATCTGGGCAAGCTGGCCCGGGAGCAGTTGGGGCTGGAGCTGCTGTGGGCGGATCGGGGCCTGCCAGCCTACAACGCCGCCATCGCCGCATTTCTCACGCCTTAATACTTACCATAAACGGGGCCCCGCCTGCCGACGGGGTCCCGTTTCGCGTTACAGCGTTTTTACCATGATGTTTTCATCCAGCCCAGGCAGAATTGCGTCGGGCACATAGCCCACCTTCCGGTAGCCCATGGACTGGTAGAGGGCCTTGGCCCGGGGGTTGAAGCTGCTCACCAGGAGGGATACCTTCCGGAAGCCCAGCTCTCGGGCCACCCCCTCGTAGACCCGCAGCAGGGTGTGGCCCACCCCCATGCCCCGGAACCGCCTCTTCACGCCCAGCAGCGCCAGGTAGGGGAAGGCACCAAAGAAACCGTTGCGCTCCACCTGCATGGCGCCCACCACCTCGTTGCGGGAGTCCACGGCCAGCCACAGATCCCCCTTGGCCACGGCCTCGGACAGGATGGTGTCCAGCCGCCCCTCCCGGGTAAAGTAGTGATCATAGAGGGCGCTGTCCAGGAAGACCTCTCGGATCTCGGGGAGGCGCTCCGGTGCGGCCCGCTCTATGGTTACGTTGATTCCGTTCATACAGTCTCCTGCTTCCCGTCAAAAATAGGTGTAGTTTACTGGTTTTTCGTGCCAGCCGATGGCTCTTTGCACCTCGGAGAGGTAAGTCGGATCGGACAGCTCCATCACGCCCCGAGCCACAGCCTTGTCCAGGGAATAGGCCCCCATGACGAAAGAGGACAGGGCGGCGATGTCCGTGCGCAGCGTCACCTGGGGGGTGGCATTCCCCACCAGCTCCACCCGGTCTCCGGACACGCGGAGGAAATAGCTGCCGGTGTTATCCTTCAGGAAGCAGTCCTCCACCTGGAGCTCCAGCACAAAGTCCCGGCCCACCGGCGCGGAGCAATGCCCCTGGCCCCGGAAATAGGCCGCCAAGTCCAGAATCCGGCACATATAGCCCATGGTACGCCGGCCGATCTCCTGGATACAGCCGTCGTGGGCTCGGTTCTCCCCGGTGTCCGGGTTGAGGAATAGCATATGGAGATCGGGATCGGGAGAGAGAAACCGTACCCGCTCGATCTGATCGCCCTGGGAGGCAAAGAAGGTCATGAACTGCTTCAAGGTATCCAGATCATCGTACACCATCTCCCGCACCAGCAGGTCGTGGTAGCAGTCGGTGTAGTGATCCACCTCCACAAACTCGAAGGTGAAGTAGCCGGTGATCCGCCCCGCCCGGCGGCAGAGCACTACATAGGGCATATCAAAAATGCGGTGGGGATCCATGTAGTGGTGGAGGGTGGCACCGTGGGTGCGCTCCACCCAGCGGCGGTAATAGTCCAGCACTGCCTCCCGATCTCCGTCCTGAGCGTAGCACAGGCCGGATTTGTCCCCAAAAGATCGGATGTAGCAGGGCTTCGGGGCGTACAGCGTGTTTTCGTTGCACAGGCCGTAGCCCATCTTGTGATAAAACGCGGGGTTGAAGGGGTGCAGGCAGCTGATCGGGGCGCCTGACCTGGCGTAGTACCGCATCAACACCTCCAAAAGCGTGCGGGCCACGTGCTCCTTTTTCCGCAGGAAATTGGTGGAGACGTAGGCCGCCGCTCCCATCGGCGTCATCACCCCTCTGACGTTGAGGGTGAAGTCCATCATCAGGATGGAGCCCAACAGGGTTCCATCGTCATCGAAGCAGCCGAGGTAGCGTCCCTCGTCCGGCCGGTACAGTTCGCCCTCCATATTCTTCAGCAGGAGCTCCGGCGTCTTGGACGGGAACGAGGTCACCACATTCCGCGCCAGCTGCTCCACCTCTGAAGGAAGAACAAACCTGATATCCAATTTTGATGAACACTCCTTTGCCCGAATCCCCGCCCTCCGGCGCGGACACGGGCACGAAACTGCGGAACCGGCTGGACGGCCCCGCACACACCAGCTTTGCTGCTGTCAATTATGTCAGCTTTTCTCGAAAATGTCAACGGGAATTTGCAAAATTTCCCCAAAGGGCTTGACAAGCGGCCACAAACCCGGTAAAGTTAAGATGTATCCTCGCGATGGAGCGGGGGTGCTGGAAAAGGAGCGATGGAGCGCCTTGGACTGCCGCTGGGCGGATCCGGGCGCTTTTTTGTGCAAATTCGGAAGAAACGGGGAAAATTCAGGACAGGAGGCTGGACTATATGGATCAATTTCAACTGGGCGCAAAAATTTTCATGGGCGGCGGTCTGGACGACCTGCTGGCAGGGCGGCAGAAGGTGCTGATCGTCAGCGACCGCTTCCTGGTGGACAGCGGCAAGGTCTCCTATGTGGCGGACGCGGCGGCCCGGGCCGGAGCGGAGCACCGCGTTTTCTCCGACGTGCAGGCCGACCCGGACATCGCCACCGTCACCGCCGGGGTGGGGCTGCTGCTGGAGTTCCAGCCGGACGCGGTGGTGGCCTTCGGCGGCGGCTCCGCCATCGACGCGGCCAAAGCCATCCTGTTCTTCTCTGCCAAGCAGCAGGACGTGCGGGACGTGCTGTTCGCCGCCGTCCCCACCACCAGCGGCACGGGCTCGGAGGTGAGCCGGTTCGCCGTCATCACCGACCGGGAGAAGGAGATTAAATACCCCCTGGTGGACGACAAGCTGCTGCCCAACGCGGCGGTGCTGGATCCCGTCCTCACGGTGAGCGTTCCCCCCGTGGTCACCGCCGACACCGGCATCGACGTGTTCACCCACGCGGTGGAGGCCTTCGTGTCCACCGCCCACACGGATTTCTCCGACGCGGCGGCGGAAAAGGCCATCAAGCTGGCCTACCACAACCTGCTGGAGGCCTACCGCACCCCGGACAACCTGGAGGCCCGGCAGAAGATGCACAATGCCTCCTGCCTGGCGGGCATCGCCTTCTCCAACTCGGGGCTGGGGCTGAACCATGGCATGGCCCACGCCCTGGGCGCCCATTTCCACATCTCCCACGGCAGGGCCAATGGCATCCTGCTGCCCTACGTCATGAGCTTCAACGCCGGCTGCATCGACGGGCTCACCCCCACCGCCAAACGGTACGCCCAGATCTCCCGCCTGCTCCGGCTGGACAGCTCCAGCGTGCGCCAGAGCGCCCTTCAGCTCATCCGCACCATCCGCAGCTCCATGGACAAGCTGAGTATGCCATCCACCATCAAAGACGCCGGGGTGCTCCAGGCGGAGTTCGAGGCGGACGTGGAGGCCATGGCGGCGGACGCCTTGGCCGACCGCTGCACCGCCACCAACCCCAGGCCGTGCACCAAGGAGGACATCGTGCGGATCTACCGGCGGGCCTATTCGGGGAAGCTGTTTTAATTGGATCATATGAAAACGCGGCCCATGGAGCTCCCATGGGCCGCGTTTTCTTTCCTATTTCGTCAACAGCTCCAAAGCCGCCTGGAGCTGTACGTCGTCCTCCCCGCCCAGGGCCGTCCCCTCGGGCAGGGACAGCTCCACGTCGGGGGTGATCCCCTCCCCGATGAGGGAGTGGCCGCCGCCCGTGTAATAGGCCGCGGTGGACAGTCCCGCCCCGCCGCCGTTGGCCAGGGGGAAGGTCACCTGAGAGTACCCCTTGCCGCTGGTGTGCTCCCCCACAATGGGCGCGCCGGCGCTCTCCCGGAGCTGGGCCGCCAGCAGCTCCGCCGCGGAATAGCTGTCCTGGTTCACCAGCACCGCTATGGGCAGATCCACGCAGTCCTCGTCCGACTGGTACACCGATTTGAACCACCACCGGGGCTTGTGGGTGAACACCGGACCCTCGGGCAGCAGGTAGTCCAGAATTTTCTCCAGCTCCGCCACATAGCCGCCGGGATCACCGCGCACGTCGATGAGCAGGCGCTCCGCCCCCTGCTCCATGAGGGCGTCCACCTCTTTTTTGAAGCTGTCCGCTGAGCCGGAGTAGAAGTTACTCAGCTGCACATAGCCCACCTTGTCCTCCAGCATCCGCCCCCGGGCAGAGGGGGTGTAGAGGGTGGCTCGGGTGCAGGTCACGTCCCGGCTGGCCCCGTCCTCCCCTAAAAGGGTGAGGGTGACCTGGGTGCCCGCCTCCCCCCGGATCCGGTCGGAGCCCTCCTGCCGGGCGTCCCCGGCGATGGACTGGCCGTCCACGGCGGTGATCACGTCCCCCGCCAGCACCCCCGCCTTGTCCGCGGGGCCATCCTCGGTGACGGACTGTACCAGCAGGCCCTCCTCCCGGGCGGCGCTGTCCACCGTCACGCCGATGCCCACATAATTGTTGGCCCGCCGCTCGATGGTGGCCTGGTGTTCCTCGGCGCTGAGGTAGTAGGACCACCGATCCCCCAGCCCTTTCACAAAAGCGGCCAGGGCCTTATCCGTGGCCCCGTCCAGATCCGCGTCTGTCTCCACGAAGGCGAACCGGGCCAGCAGGTAGGTCTGCACCAGGGCCACGCCGCTGCCGCCCAGCGCCAGGCACCACAGCCCCGTGGACAGCAGCAGGGTCAAGATCACCGCGATGGCGATCTTGGCGGGGCCAGTGGGCTGCCACCACTTCCGCTTGGCCTTTTCCGCCGTCTGTGTCCCCTGTTCCCTCATGGTACGGCCTCCTTTTTACGCTTTGTTGTTTTTCCATTGAAGATTACAATCCGTAATCAATCTCCCGGGAAATAAAACACAGGGGCGCGGGTTTTCCCCGCGCCCCTGGGCTTATTCTATGGAAGTTTGCGCCGCTCAGCCGCCCCGGATGGTTCCGCCGGCGGGGGAGGTGAAGGTCATGCCGGGATACAGCCGCAGCACGTCTCCCCGCACCCCGTTCACCCGCAGCTCATAGTGCAGGTGGTTTCCGGTGGAGCGGCCCGTGGTGCCCACGTAGCCGATGACCTGGCCCTTGTTCACGGTCTGCCCCTCGGTAACCGGCGGCACCTGACACTGATGGGCGTACAGGGTGGCGTAGCCATTGCCGTGGCTGATGATGCAGTAGTAGCCGTAGGACGAGGCGTACTGGTTCCGGTTCACCGTGGTGACGACGCCGTCCTGGGCGGCGTAGATGGGGGTGCCGGAGGGGGCGGGTATGTCGGTGCCGGTGTGGTTGTCCCGGCGTCCGTTGATGGGATCGATCCGGCTTCCAAACAGGGACGAGATCTTATACCGCCCCGGCAGCGGCCAGTACCAGTTGCCGCTGGTCATGTTGACGTTGTTGTTGTTCTGCTGGTTCTGGCGCTCCAGCTCGGCCAGCTGCTGGGCGTACTTCCGCTCGGCCTCCTTCAGCTGCTTGTTGATGAGGGCCTCGCTCTCGGCCAGCTTTTTGGCCTCCTCCGCCGCCTCGCTCTCCGACGCGGCGATCTGCTTCAGCAGCTTATCCTGCTCCGCCCGCTTGGCCTCCAGCTCGGCTTTCTGACCCTCCAGCTCCTCCTTGGCGACGGCCTCCTCGTTCCGGGCGGTCTGCACCGCGTCCCGGGCCTCGCCGATCTGCCGCTGGGTGTTCTCCAGCCGGTCGATGATCCGGTTGGAATACTCCATGATATTGGTGATGAGGTCGGCGTAATCCAGCAGTTCGGAGAAGGAGGACGCCTGGAACAGGATGGACAGGTAGGACACGCTGCCCGTCTCCTCCATCCAGCGCGTCTGGCGGTAGAACTCCTTTAGCTGCTCCTGCTCCTGTACCTCCAGATCCGCGATCTCCGCCTCCTTGGCGGCGATGTCCCCGTCGTACTGATCCAGCAGCTGCTGGCTGGCGTTGATCTGGGACTCGGTGAGCACCACCTGGCTCTGGATCAGCTCCATCTGCTCCTTGGCCTTGGACAGATCGTTCCGGATGGCGGCCAGTCTGGCCTCCGCCTCCTTCTTCTGCTCCTTGATGTCGCTGAGCTCGTCCTTGATGCCTTGGATGTCGCTCTTGGTCACCGTGCCGTAGGCCAGCACGCTCAGCACCGGCACCAGCACCGTCAGCAGCAGCGCCGCCGCCACCACGATGACTATGATCCGCTGTGTCTTTTTATTCATACCGCGCCTCCCATGCAATCAAACCTGAAGGAACCGCCGGATGGCGAACCCGGAGCCCACCGCCCCGATGGCCGCCCCCGCCGCCAGAAACACCACCAGCACCCGGTTCCAAATGTCCTTGAACTCCAGCAGCTCAAACAGGGTCAGCGCCCCGCTGCCAATGATGGCCCGGCACACCGCGCCGTACACCGCCCACTGGAGGAAGAAGGCCACCAGCGCCCCCATCAGCCCCAGAATCAGCCCCTCCACGATGAAGGGCCCCCGGACGAAGCCGTCGGTGGCGCCGCACATCTTCATGATGGCGATCTCCTCCCGCCGGGTGAAGGTGGCCAGCCGGATGGTGTTGGCGATGATGAACAGGGACACCGCCGCCAGGATGGCCACCAGCACCCAGGCCAGGGCGGTCACCGCGTTTCGCACCGCCACAAAGCCCTCGGCCAGCTCGCCCTCCGCCCGGTGGCCGTCCACGCCGGGCAGGGCCTCCACCGCCTCCACCGTCTCGTTGAACCGGGTCAGATCCACCACGTGGATAGACAGGCGATCCCGGAACACCTCGTCGGGCATATTGACGTACAGCCCCTCCCCCTCGTGTCCCTCCAGGTAGGTGGCCTTGGCCTCCTCCCTGGTGACAAACTTCACCGAATCCGCGTCCACGTTGTCCACGGCCTTCACCCGCGCGATCAGATCCTGGATCTGGGCGTCGGTGTAGTTCTCGTCGATGTAGGCCAGAAACTCGTTGTCGTCCTCCAGCTTTTTCAGGTTCTCGTCCACGTTCATGGCCAGCAGGGAAAAGGAGCCCATGATCAGCAGACAGGCCACGATCATGCACACCGCCGCGAAGGACATCAGCCCGTGGGAGAACACGCTCAGGAATCCTTCCTTGATGAAATACCCTATGTTAATCCGTTTCATACCCTGTAGTAGCCTCCCTGACCGTCC
>ERZ808037.557-NODE-557-length-32775-cov-13.139703_pt1 | contig 32775 bp, 29 predicted proteins | sample MGYA00380190_ERZ808037 | MGnify/ENA primary metagenome ERZ808037 (study PRJEB31490, sample SAMN06133399) | mouse gut metagenome | isolation source: J9 | host: mice | place: China: Chengdu | collected 2015-05 ...
TGTTCCACAGGAAGTCAAACTGCCTGTACAGATCCGAAAGGATCCGGCAGATTTTTTTCCGGGCTTCCTGATAAGAGATCTCCTTTACCTTGGCAAAGCTCAGCGCAATCACCGGGTATGTCCCCTGGAGCCGGCGGTACTTTTCCTCCTGCCAGACGGAAAGTCCCTCAAACAGGTCCCCGCGCCCGGCATAATCCACTGAAAAGAACTGCTCCAGCATACTCATATTCAGCGTCTTGCCGAAGCGTCTGGGGCGGGTGATCAGCGTAACACTGTCTCCGTTTTCCCACCATTCCCGTATCAAATTAGTTTTATCTACATAGAAATACCCCTCTCTTCGGATTGTCTCAAAGTCCTGATTGCCGATTCCCACTGTTCTGGCCATTCTCCACCTCCCTTTTTAAGCCCCAAAACTGTCCCCAAAATCCCGAAGCAGCAATTCCATGACCCGGTTCTCCCTTTCCAGCATCACCTGAAAGCCGGGATTTTCCGTCTTTTCCCCATGAACGTGACTGCGGTTTACCTCCATGGCCTGAACCGGCGTCACATACACCAAAGTAAACTGTTCCTCATCTTCATAATCGTCAAGCTGCTGCTCTCCCGATTCCTCTCCGGCATCACATAAATAATAGAAATTATCCTGAATAAATTTGTCCTCAATCTTGCCTTTCTGAACGCGGTGGACATAACCATAGGGCTCAATAGACTCCCGGATCACATCCAGTCCGCTTTCCTCTTTCACTTCCCTGATCAAGGTATCCTCATGGCTCTCCCCCTGCTCAATGCCTCCCCCGGGAAACTTATAGTAGTTGTACTTGCGGCTGTAAATCATGGCCAGCTTACCCTCTTTTCGAATGATTCCCCGCACAGAAGGGCGGATACACACTGTACCGTCCTCCCTGTAGTCCTTCTTATCAATTTCAAACAGCAGTCTCATTCGAAAGCCCCCCTGATACCATAATCTTTCCATGTCTATGTGTAGATAATTATTAATTTTATCATATTAACAATTCTATAACAATATCCACCCTCAAATCATTTAATTATCCGCTTTCTCCTCTGCCTGATCCAGGATTTTGCGAAGCTGCGCAATATCCTCCCGGCTCAGAGACTGCTCCTCCACAAAGTGATTCAGCAGCAGACTCAAACTCCCATGATATACCCGGTCCAGAAAACTTTCCGTCTCCTTCCGGGCTGCCTCTCTGCGATCCAACAGAGGGCAGTAAACTTTCATATTATCTCCCTCCTGGCAGACGATCAGTTGTTTGTCCGCCATTCGCTTTAACATGGTCAGTGTGGTACTGCGGCTCCAGCCCACGCTCTCTTTCAAATCTGTCACGACCCTGCTTCCCACTTTCGGGCTTTCTGCCCACAGACTCTCCATCACATACCATTCGGCTGTACTCAGTTCTTTCATACTTCCCTTTCCCCCTCATGTCCTTTCTTCGGACTGGGCAAATTAATGGGTTGAATCCCCTTATTGATGTAGTTATTTGTGCATATTAAACATATCACAGAATGTCTACTGTGTAAACATAAAAACATATGATAAAGTGTCAAAATTCCTATTGACTGTCCTGCAGGGGGAAGGTTTATAGTATATTGAAAGTACACGGGAAAAGGAGAACTGATATGAACCCTACGGCATACGACATTACTCTGCTCTTTTTTACATACTCTTTTCTGGCATGGCTGGCGGAAACCACGGTGGCAACCCTGAAAGAAAAGGATTTCAAGAACAGGGGTTTTGCCTCCGGACCATTCTGCTTTATCTATGGCTTTACCGGGATACTGCTGACCATCGTGCTCCAGGATCTGCGCGGCAATGTGTTTTTCCTGTTTCTGGGATGTGTGGTAGTGGCCACTGCCGTGGAATGGTTTACGGGAAAAATTCTGGAGGGAATGAAACAGAAGAAATGGTGGGATTACTCCCGCAAAAGGTGGAATCTGGACGGCTATATCTGCCTGCAGTACTCCCTGCTCTGGGGTGTGCTGGGCTATGGGGTAGTGCAGTATGCCAATGATATAATCCTGAGCCTGTACGGGGTCCTGCCGCTGCTTTGCAGGCAAATTATGGTCTGGGGACTTGTGGCCATTGGCCTGCTGGATCTGTCGGGTTCTTTTCTGTCCGTCTACCATATGGAAAAAATGCTGCCCCGGCTGTTCAGATGGAGCCAGAAAATGCAGCAGTGGACGCTGGCCCTTGGCACCCGAATCTCTCAAAGGATGGAAAATCGTATCCGCCGGGCCTATCCCGTCACTGCCGGCAGGGAGGACGCCCCGGAACAGGAGACTGCCGAAAGATGTACTCTGGTTCACCTGTTCTGGCTTTTTCTCATCGGAGCACTGCTGGGAGATGTGGTGGAAACCTTATTCTGCCGTATCACCATGGGAGTATGGATGAGCCGGAGCAGCCTGGTGTGGGGGCCCTTCAGCGTGGTATGGGGGCTGGCCATCGCCCTGATCACGGCCCTGCTGTATCGGGATCGGAACAAAAGAGAATCCCGCCTCTTCCTGGTAGGCACCTTTTTGGGCGGCGCTTATGAATATACCTGCAGCGTGTTTACGGAAATTGTATTTGGCAAAGTGTTCTGGGATTACAGCGGCATCCGTTTCAATCTGGGCGGCAGGATCAATCTGCTGTACTGCTTTTTCTGGGGCATCGCCGCCGTGGTATGGTTCCGGCTCCTGTATCCCCATATCGCAAAGCTGATTCAATGGATTCTGAGGAAAACAGGGCGCATACTCACCACGGCGCTTCTGCTTTTTATAATCGTAGATATTTTTGTATCTGTGCTGGCTCTGATCCGATATGACTCACGGGCCAACGGATCTCCTGCGGAGCATCGCTGGGAACAGATCATGGATGCCTGTTTTGACGACTCCAGGATGGAACGGATTTACCCCAATGCTATCCCTCAGTAATTTGCACCGGGTAAAAATCCTTCAAGACTGCTGCCGCAGCAGCCCGTACATGGCGGTACGCGATATGGGTTTTTTATACAGCAGCAGGGACAGACCATATTGTAAAAGACTTCCCAGCACTGCGCAGCCAAGCCCGACCGCCATGGCGGTCGGCATGGTGATCCCGGAGATCCAGGACAGAAGCAATGTGCCATTGTCAGCGAAATGCATCAAATTGTAAATGCCTACTACAAATACCGCCATAGCCAGCATGGGAATCACAAAGTTTTTATACGCAATACCCAAATAACTTTGCAGTACCAACAACATCAGGCCGCAGAGCAGCACGGTCCGAATATTGTGCCCCACCGTCTCCGGCTTCAGGATGGACCGGGCCCCTTCCAGAACCAGCACAGGCAGGTACATTATCATGCTGCTGCAAAATGTAACCACTGTGGGTATGGAGGTCATCATGCTCTTTTTATATGGGGAGGACTGCACCAAGTCGGAACCGCAGACGGAATAGAGAAGCTGAGCCGGATACATGGCCACCGTCAGCAGCATCACTGCTCCTACGCCGCTGACGGAATTACCCAGTTCATATACCAGCCCCATGACGCCCAAAAGTCCGGCGGCAAACAAACTAACTTTCAGATTATAAGATAATTTGATACATTTCACGGCAAAGCGCCAGCTTTCAAAGATTCTCATTTTTATACCTCCTGTGCGCTTCAGCGCACACTCCAACTTTACCTATGGTTTCCTGTGAGTCCGCAAATGTCTCATGCCATTTTTTCATCCCGATCCCCACCACCAACACGCTCAGAGCGGCAGCCGTCAATGCCAGCAGCCCATCCGCCGCCCACAGCCACGAGACGGGAAGCCCGCTCACCAGAATCAGAAGGATTACGCCTGCTGCGGCACAGCCGTAGGCCGTGTACAGACATAACAGAATGGAACGGGTAAAACGGGAAATGAACAGGCCCAAAGTTTCCAGAGAAAATACTGCCAACACCAGGCCCAGCCCCCGGGCCAGACCGCCGTCCAGAGTCAGAACCTTTGTCACCCAGACCGCGCAGGCACAGGCTCCCGCTGTCAGCATCCTCCTGACCAGGTCTCCCGTCAATCCCTGCCATAAAACTTCCCGGCCCCGGGGAGATGTCTTTAAAAAATCCAGCTTATACCCTCTTTTTGACTGAATGCCGTTAAAGACTGCCTGATCCGACAGGATCTCTATAAAAATCAGCAGCATTGCCGTCAGAATACGGAATCCTTCTGAGCCGGAAAGATGACTGAAAAGATGAAATCCCGGCCCTCCCCCGTCGGAAGAAACAACCGTAAAGCTGCGCCAGAGCCATCCCCCTGCAAGCACTGCTCCAGGCAGCCCCAGAAACATCACCAGCTTGTATCTCCAACCTGTAAAAAGCAAGTAGGCTCTAATCTGTCTCATATTTACCTCCCAAATGATCCTGAATATTGCAGCCGGCTATGGGATTTCATCACCGCCACGCAGATCTGGGACAGGGAAGGAGTCTCCACCGCCACATGCATCCCCGCCAGCCGGTCCATCCTCTCCGCCAGACAGATACCCTCAAACCCATAGCGGTTCCGAGTCTGGGTCACCAGCAGAGGAGCCGCTTTCTCGGCATCCTCCGCATCTCCCTTTACCAGCACATATTTTTCCTTCAGGTTTTCCACAAAGTCCTGTTCCACTATCCGCCCCTGCTCCATAATGATGGCGTAGTCCGTCACATTCTCCATATCCGCCACATTGTGAGTGGAAAAGAAAACGCTCCTCTCCCCCTCCCGGCTGGCCAGATACTCCCGGATCAGATCGCACAGTTTATCCCGCATCAGAGGGTCCAGGGGGGAAGCCGGCTCATCCAGCAGCAAAAGTTCCGTGTCCCTTGACAGAACCGCCGCCAGCATCAGCTTCATGCGGTTGCCATCGGAAAGATTTCGGGCCTCCTTACCCCCTTCCCCGGGAATTGCCAGCTCCCTGCACAGCTTTCTGTAATCTTCCTGCCGAAATCGGGGGAATAACAGCCGATTGGCATCTTCCACCTGTTTTACTGTCCAATGTGGCAGATAATAACTGCCCGGGCCGGTGTAACCGATGCGGTCCCGCACCCCCGGATCGTCAATACCCGCTTTCTCCTCAAAGTACTGAATCTGTCCCCGATAGTCCAGCCGGATGCCCGACAAAAGGTTCAGCAGCGTGGTCTTTCCCGCGCCGTTTTCCCCGATCAGCGCCGTGGCAAATCCCCGGGGAATCTGCAGCCGGGGAATGTCCAACGCAAATCCCTTATATTTTTTATGGATATCACTTCCCGTAATCACATATTCCATGACAGTTTTTCCTCCTTATTCTTTTCTCTTCCATAGGCTTTGTCGATGCAGCCCGTCACACAGAATTTCCCTATAGGGTTTAGTCAGCGCGCTTTTCCCACCGACAGCAGGGCCTGCAGCGTCTCCAGCAGTTCCCGGTCGGAAAGCCCCGCAATCCTGGCCGCCGCAATGGCTTCACTCAAGGCGTCCTCCACCCGCCGCAGGTGCTGCTCCCGCAGCATCTCGCTGTCCTGGGCATTTACATAGAAGCCCTTGCCCTGCATGGCCGTCACCAAACCCTCCTCCGCCAACAGTTCATATGCCTTCATGGTGGTAATCACACTGATCTTAAGTTCCTTTGCCAACCCTCTGATGGAAGGCAGATACTCCCCCTCCCGCAGCTTTCCTGACAGGATATCTTCTTTCAGCTGCTCCGCAATCTGTTGATATATGGGGACTCCCGCATTTTGTAACAATATCATTGTCTCACCTCTTCTGCGCAAAAGATGCTTTACTGTTTATATGTTATATATACACCATAAACACACTGGTGTCAATACCCTGCATAAAAAAAGACTGCCGCAAATAAAATTGCTGCAGTCTTGTATGCATATATGAATGATTCCTTATTCCGCGGTATCCACAATGGCTATGCCGGAATCCCCCCGCCGGGCCTGCTCCAGCACTGCCGCCGCCAGTTTCTGGAATGAGCCGTAGGAGGAAGAGGCCCCCGTCAGAACGTCGATTGCCTCCTCTCCCTGCCCTTCCAGAAGCTGTCCGGCATAATAGCGGGTATAGGCGTTGGGATAGGTCCCGGTACCATGAAGCATATTCTGCATGTAGGCATTATCCCAGCTTTTTATGAAGCCGCTGAGGTTTTCCGCATTGTACTCCACGGAAACAATGCTCCCCCCTTTGACCATAATGGTGATATATTCTTTCCATCCGTGACTGAACTGGGCGGCTTGAGCCGTATAATAGCCATCCTGCAGGCCCTGTTCCCCTTCGCCGCAGCCCGACAGCGGCAACGCCAGCATCACCAGAAGCATCATTATAATTATGATCCGTCTCATCTGCCACGCTCCTCCTTCAAAGCAAATTTTACCACCTGAGATTTAAGGGCTTCTGCCTCCCTCTCCAGCAATCCGCTGGATTTCTCCATGCCTTCCGCATTTTGCAGATTCCGATCCGCAATATCGGAAATGGCTTCTATGCGCTCCTCCATTATGGCCAGAGCGCTCTCCTGTCCCTGCACCGCCGCTACCAGCCGGTCGGAGATACCGCTGATCTGATCGGAGACGGCTGAGATGGCCTGCAGGGAACCGGCGGTATCGGCGGTCAGTTCCACGCCGGTCTGTATGATGGTCCTGGTGCTGGCCATCATCTCAGTGGCATTTTTCGCCGCCTCGGCGCTCTTGGCGGCCAACTGCTGCACCTCGCCGGCCACCACGGCAAATCCTTTTCCGGCGCTCCCGGCCCGGGCTGCCTCAATGGAGGCGTTGAGAGCCAGAATACTGGTCTGGAAAGCAATATCTTCTATGGCCTTGGCGATCTTGGTGATCTCCTGGGCATTGGCGCTGATGTCCCCCATGGCGCCGGAGAGAGAGTCCATCCTCACATTGGCCTCCCGGATACACTGGGCAATCTCTTCCGTCTTGGCACGGGTCTGACCACTGCTCTCCGTGACGCTGGACAAACGTTCTTTCACATTGGATACCTCATGCACCAATGCCTCCGTGGATTGATTCTGCTCAATGGAAGCCTGGTGAAGCTGACCCGACTGGCCGTTGAGTTCCAGGGACATACGGGCCAGCCGTGCAGCCGCATTTTTAAAGCCCGCAATGGTCTCGTTCATGGACTGCAGGATGGTTTGCAGACTTGCCCGGATCAGGGCAAAGTCACCCTTATAATTTACCTGCGGATCCACGCATAAGTCGCCGTCCGCCACATGGGTCAGTACCTGCTGGATATCCGATATATAATTATTGACGCTCTCCACAGTGTCACCCAGGGTCCGGGTCAATACCTCCAATTCATCTCCTGTATGAACCGGAGCCACCTCTGTGCGCAAATCGCCGTCGGAAAGGGCCACCATCCGCCTGGTGACGCTTTTTACCGGCCGGGAAATGGAACTTGCCAGACGCAGAACCAGCAGAATAGACACCACCAACACCGCCAGAGTACACAGAATGGCCACCAGCATTGCGCGGTTGATCATATTGTCATAATCTGACTTGGGGACCTGGATCACCAGGGACCACTGGGTGCCCCGGATGGGAGAAAATGCCACCAGCAGTTCTTCACCGTCAACTATAAATTCCGCAGCCCCCGTCTCGCCGGTGGTCACCCGGCTGACAGCTTCCTCATTTCCGCCGCTGAGTCCGGCCAGCGTACTGCCCTCCCGAACCCGGGACTGATCCGGATGGCCCACCACTGTTCCCTCCCGGTTGACCATGTAAGCCGTACCATGTTTCCCCAGGTTAATGCTGCTGATCACATCATTCAGTGTATCATATTTATAAACCCCCACCACAAAAAGAGTAGTTTCTCCATCCTCCTTTACCGGCATCCCCATGGTGATACCCAATTTCTCCTGGAATACTGTGGAGGAAAAAGTGGTGAGATTATCCGTCTCCTTGAGAAGCTCCAGAAATCCGGCATCCAGATTTTTCGGCGCATTATCATCTCCCTGAAACAAACGGCCCTCAAGGTCATATAGGGCGATGGTGTAAAACTCATAGGTCTCGGCGGCCTCCGTCAAAAGCATTTCCCGGTTGGCACGGGTGGCCGAATCATCTCCCTGCCTGCTGCCGGACACCGCTCTCATGTGGGAGTCCCCTGCAATCGTCATCATACGGTCGGCCAGCATATGTATATTGGCTTCCACTGTCTTGGCCGACTGCCGTACCATGGGCTGCAGACTGTCCAGAAGGATGCTGTTGGCCAGCGTCTGCATGGATTTGGCCATGATGGCGCAGCACACGATTACCAATACCAAGATATTGAGGGTGGTATTCCTCAAAATTCTGCCGTTAAGGCTTCTTCTGATCTCCCGGCGTCGGGAGTTCGTTTTGTTCCCGGTCACTTTCTCATCTCTCCTTTTCCGTATCTTTTTCTATAACATAATAAAAGCCCTCTCCTTCGCCGTGAATGAGGGTTGTCATTCCGCTGACGCATGAGATGCTTCCTTAGCCGTAGTATACCATATATATTTTTAGAATTAAAGCCCCCTTTTGCAAAACGGGAAACAGCCGGATTAACTCTGCTCTGCTAAATACATACTCACCCGGCTTTGAATGATTTGTGCAGCATTATTACCATATAAAAATTGATTCACTATTTCACAGGACAGGAAATCTCCATGATCTGCTCAATGGTCTGGTGCAGCAGCCTGCTTTCTTCCGTGTCCGCCGCCCTGTAATAAACCTCTTTGCCCTCCCGGCGGCTGACAATCAATCCTCCTGCTTTAAGCTGCCGCAGGTGATGAGACACGGCAGGGCTGGTCATATCCACCATAGCGGATATATTGATCACACATTCCTCACAATGGCACAGCAGCCAGAAGATACGCACCCTGCTGGTGTCGTCCAGCAGCCGGAATGTATCGGCCACGTTTTGAAATGTGTCCGGCCTGCCCAACTGATCTCTCAAATATTCTTCCCTTTGTCCTTCGCCGTGACAATGCGGCAACGCAAATTTTTCCATCCGTATATAATTCCTTTCCGGGTATACTTCCTGTCATGACTTTGCATTTACTGCCTGGGTTATCCTGCATACTCACTCTAAATACATTATAGACAGACGTCAAGGGAATTACAACTGCTTTCTGAAACAGCTCTGTAAAATTAAAAGCCTATTGACAATTCAAGAGAGATAGATTATACTACGATTAAACAAATATTTAATTGTTAAATATTTGGGCAGATCATAAATGCCCAAATGAATCATTTAGTCAGGAGGAATATTATCATGAAAAAAACCTACAAGATCGAAGTTGACTGCGCAAACTGCGCCAATCTGATGGAAGACGCCGCCCGTAAGACTCCGGGCGTGGCCTCCGCCACCGTGAACTTCATGACCCAGAAAATGAACGTGGAATTTGAAGAGGGCCAGGATCCCGGACAGGTGATGAAAGCAGTTCTGAAAGCCTGCAGAAAAGTGGAACCTGACTGTGAGATCGAACTTTAACCAAAGATGGAAACCCAAGTTCAAAAGTGGAGGTTATTATGACGAAAAAGCAGAAAAAAATGCTGGCCCGGATTCTCCTCTCCACAGGGATGCTGGTCCTGTTAAACTTTTTGCCTGTCACAGGACTGATTCGGATGGCTCTGTATCTGGGGGTCTACCTGCTGATTGGCTATGACATCCTCAGAAAAGCCGGCAAAGGTATTATAAACGGCCGGGTATGTGATGAAAATTTCCTCATGACCGTGGCCACCATTGGGGCCATTGCCCTGGCTGTCTACACCGGAAGCGGAGACTACAACGAGGCCATCGCCGTAATGCTCTTCTACCAGGTGGGGGAATTTTTCCAGAGTTATGCGGTGGGAAAGAGCCGCCGCAACATCAGTGCCCTTATGGATATCCGGCCCGACTATGCCAACATAGAGCGGGAAGGCAGACTGGAACAGGTGGATCCGGATGAAGTGGCTGTGGGCAGCGTGATAGTGGTACAGCCCGGTGAGAAAGTCCCCATCGACGGCGTGATTCTGGAGGGGAATTCCGATCTGAACACCAGTGCCCTCACTGGGGAAAGTCTGCCCCGGGAGGCCCATGCAGGGGATGAAATCATCAGCGGCTGTATCAATATGACCGGTGTCCTCAAGATTCAGACCACCCGGGAATTCGGAGAATCCACGGTCTCCAAGATACTGGAACTTGTGGAGGAATCCAGTTCCCGAAAGTCCCGTTCGGAGAATTTTATCTCCCGGTTTGCCAAAATCTATACTCCCGCAGTATGTATCGCCGCTCTGCTGCTGGCGGTGCTGCCCCCGGTGTGCAATCTGATTCTGGGACATTCCCCGGGCTGGGAAAACTGGATTTACAGCGCTTTGACTTTTCTGGTAATCAGCTGCCCCTGCGCTCTGGTGGTCAGCGTGCCCTTAAGTTTCTTCGCCGGCATCGGCGGCGCCAGCAAGGAAGGCATTCTGATCAAGGGTTCCAACTATATGGAGATTCTGTCCCGGACCAAAATTGTGGTTTTTGACAAAACCGGAACCCTGACCCAGGGGGTGTTTGAAGTCAGCGGCATCCATCACAATGAAATGGAAGATGACCAGCTGCTGGAATATGCCGCACTGGCGGAGTGTTCTTCTTCCCATCCCATCAGCAGGAGTCTGCAGCGGGCATACGGCAAAGAGATTGACAGAAACCGCGTGACAGAAATCCAGGAGATCGGCGGCCAGGGACTGGTGGCAAAGGTGGACGGCAGGCAAGTGGCGGTGGGCAATGCCAAACTGATGAAACAAATGGATATCGCCCATAGAGATTGCCACAGCCTGGGGACTATAATCCATGTGGCCATAGACGGCAGCTACGCCGGACACATTGTGATCTCCGATCTTGAAAAACCTAATTCCAAGGCGGCCATCGCCGCTTTGAAAAAGGCGGGGGTAACCAGGACTGTGATGCTCACCGGAGACGCAAAATCCGTAGCGGAAAAAGTAGCCGCAGATCTGGGGGTAGACGAAGTACACAGTGAACTTCTGCCCGGCGACAAGGTGGTACAGGTAGAAAAACTGCTGGCAGACAGAGATACCGCAGTAAAAACTTCAAAGACCGGAATCTTCCAAAGGAAGCAGACAGAGAGCAGAGCTTCCGGGGCCAGGCTGGCCTTCGTGGGAGACGGCATCAACGACGCGCCGGTGCTGGGCCGGGCGGATATCGGTATCGCCATGGGAGCCATGGGTTCCGATGCCGCCATCGAAGCTGCGGATGTGGTGCTGATGGACGACGATCCCATGAAGATCGCCAAAGGCATCAAAATTTCCCGGAAATGCCTTTCTATTGTATACCAGAACATTATCTTCGCCCTGGCGGTGAAATTTGTATGCCTGCTGCTGGGCGCAGTGGGTTATGCCAACATGTGGCTGGCCATCTTCGCGGATGTGGGCGTCACCGTGATCGCCGTGTTAAATGCCATCCGTGCCCTGCGGGTACACAAGCTGTAGAATAAGAGAACGCAAGTCCCAGTTTTTATGGACTTGCGTTCAGCATTAATGCCAGCACCGTTTCATATCCCGCCTTGGCCGCCATCTGCATGGGAGTCATGCCCTCCTTATTGACCCGGTTGTAGTCAGCGCCTTTCCTAATCAGATAGCAGGCCGTCTCCGCATTTCCACATTTCAGGGCATAGTGCAGGGCAGTGTTGCCATGGTTGTCCGCTTTGTGCAAATCGGCTCCGGCCAGAAGCAATTCCTTCACCGTATCCTTATTTGTTCTAAGCATCATGAAGGTCTGTCCCTGCCTGTTGGCATGGTTTATATCTGCGGCTTTCTCTATAAAAATGGGAAGCAGTTCCCGTATATTCCCTGCATCCGGCAACAGCAGCAAAGGCGTATTGCCGTCCTCATCGGGGAGATCCACATGAATCAATTCCCTCAGCACATCTGCTCTCTCCTGCCCGGTCAGTTCCCTGCCGCCTATTCTTTTCTTTTTCAATGCATAATGGGCGGGAGTTTTCCCTTCCCCATCTTTCAGGGTGTCGTCCGAGCCTGCTGCCATAAGCATTTTAACCACCTCCACATGTCCGCAGGCACAGGCTTCATGAAGGGGCGTCACGCCGGCCTCCCCGGGCCGGTCCTCCGTCAGGTTCACATCCACCCCCATCCGGATCATTGTCTTTAACATACCGGTATGACCGTTCCGAACTGCCAGATGAAGGGCTGCCATGCCCTCATTGTCGGTCTGCTCCATGGACTCCCGGGAGAAAAAGGCCGCAATCTCCTCAAAAAAAGCCTCTTTCTTTTCCCCCTGCCCCTCCATGGAAGCTATGATATGAGCGGGCGTCCGCCCTTTCACCACCACACTGTTCAGATCCACTTCCAGTTCCAGCAGTTTCCTGACAACATCCGTCCTGCCGCCGGCCCCCAGACATGCATCCCGCAGGCAGACGGTGTCGTCACCGTCCCACACCGGGGCGGTAAAGTCCATTCCAGCCTCTCTGCACAGATCCAAAATACGGCAATCCCTGTCCACTTTCAGCACATTTCCCACAAGATCAATAATCTGGGCCAATTCGTCATCATCTTCCATATCCGCCTGCCAAAGCAGCTTTCTGGCCGCGTACAGGGCCAGACCCAGGCCGTCTCTCTTATTACTGCTGACCCAGCCAAAAGCCCGGTTGGTGATTTCACATAGTCGTTCTGTATCCGGCCGCCCCCTCTTCACAGGCTCCGCCCCATGGTCGGCCAATGCCAGTTCCAGAGCTTCCAGGCCGTATTCCGCAGCGTATCGGATGGGCGTCATCCCCTCCCTGTCCGCCATATTCACCATCTCCCCGCATTGTTCCATCAAGACCAGCGCGGCGGTAAAATGCTCGTTTTTGATTGCCAGTAACAGAAGGGTGCTGCCGTTTTGATCCACATAGTCGGTTTTTGCGCCCTTTTGCAGAAAGACTTCCGTCAACGGCCAGGTAAAATGAGGATTATTGGATCGGGACAACATACAGGCAAGAGGCGTCAGTCCTTCTCCATCTTGCCGGTTTATGTCCAGATCCAACAGCCGGGCAATATCCGCCCTCTGTTCCAGGCTTCTCTCCTTGCTGAAAAAGTCTGCCGTCAGACCTTCAAATGCGGGGTCCGCCAGATAATGATAAGCATTCCTGCCTCTCCTGTCACAGGCAGCAGGGTCGGCCCCATGATCTAAAAGCAGTCGTGCCATGGCCAGATTGCCGCGCAGACAAGCCAACAGGAAAGGAGTGGCACCATATCCTCCGCGGTCAGGCAGATTTACCTCCTCTCCCACCCTGCCGTCACATAATATTTTTTCCACCATATTATAAAAATTGTGCCATACCAGAAGATGAAATAAGGTGAGACCATAATGACCCGCGGGTTCCAGCAAATCCCCTGTCCCGCAGGTTTCCAGACATACCTCCGCCTCCCGCACCACTTCTTCCCGGAAAAAAGGATTTCTGTAAGTCCCCCCTTCCCCGCTGTTATCCCACCAGGGAATATAGCGGTCCTGATTGGAGCTTTCGCTGGATGTCACCAAAAGATCCGTCAATTCTTTTATATCCATTTCCGCCTCCTTTTTTCATCACAGGCAATCCACTCGTCCAGCGTCAATGGTTCATAATCGGAATACTGGCAGAAGCAGTTGATCATATTGCAGGGAATCGTCCTTTCATGGCCCTGGGCATTTCTTACCACAGTGGCCCGGGTTATCTCCTGAAACTGCTCCACAAGCCGCTGGTCCCGGCTGTCATGGACATGACCGTAGAGCATATAAGTTCTGGGATTGCCATTCTCATCCAGGCGATATTGTCCGTTATAACAGATAATGGGGTAATGACAGAGCACTACTTTGCGCTTATTATCGTACAATTCTTCATAGGGCTTCACCCACTCAAAGCGGCTCATATCCATGGTGGTTTTGGATACAAAACCATCGTGATTGCCCTGGATCAGGTATAATCTGCCGTTTAACCGCCTGGTAAGCTGGCTGGTCTCCTCCGCGTTTCCCCAGGACAGGTCTCCGATGATAACTACCTCATCATTCTCTCTGACCTTTCCGTTCCATTTACCGATCATGTACTCGTTCATTTCCTCCACACTGGAAAATCCCCGGCAGTCCATACGATCGTTCATAGCCCCATGGTAAAAATGCAGGTCCGCAATATAATACCTCATAACATACCTCCATAAAATCAATAACGGATTTACCGGCATTGACAAATGGGAAACATAGTCCTGCTTTATACGCTATGGGCCCTCAGACAGGCTATAATCTCTTCACGGTACTGCGCATGATGAGGCATGCCTCCGCCAAGTCCACCCCTCTTAGGAAACATAAGTTTAAAGTAGTCTCCGTTTTTCATTGTTATATTACACTTTACCGAACCCATCCATCCCTTTTTGATTTCACAATTACGAATCTCTTCCAAAGGATAGCAGTTACCTATTTCCTCGAGTGAAATTGTATCATGAACCTCTGTGACCGCCACCACATTGGGATCTAAGTCCACATCGTACTCATAAAGGTGCTTGTAGCCCTCACACTCGGCAATAACCAGATGCTGCGAAGAAATACCCAGATATATGTCATAGGTGGAATACTTACTCTTTCTAACTCCCATTACGCCTCCGTCTTCCGATGGAACAAGCGTATTATCCACAAGTACGCCTCCCGAGAAAATGCGGTTTACCTGTGATTCGTAAGCACATGCATATATCCCCGCACTTACTTTCTCCCCGCCGGGAAGATTCCGTTCCAATGCGTACACCATACTTTTTTCGTCAAAAATACCGGACATATCGTATTCTCCTTTTCATTTTCCGATACTGTTATTGTGACCATTATAGCACGGCCGATTTGCCTTGTCCATACTGCCCCGGCTCCTCGGGCCTGGCATAATATTTCTTTTGGCACCAAATTGCGCAAACTGGTACGGCATTACGATTTACAGGTAAAAATGCCCATTGTGATATGAAATCGTAGACAAGCGCTTTTCCAGGGAGATTAAGTATAAGTCTTAATGATTTCTTCAGCAATTATTTGTTTTGTAATGCAGCGATCCATTGCCTGTTTCTCGATATAACGGTGAGCATCAGGTTCGTTCATTTCTAATTTGCTGATTAAAATCCATTTCGCTTTGTTGACAAGACGGATCTCTGCCATTTTTTCTTTGATAGACAGGGATTTTTTTTCAAATTGTCTCAGTCGCTCCCTGGAGCTTTCCATCCAGCTAAGAGCATGAATCATGATTGGCTTTGATGTTGGCTTTGACAGCGTGAACACACCGTATTCAACAACCTTGTCGTGAATTCCGGCATGTATGTCGCTTTTTACCAAAAGCAGCACAGCGGATTGCTTACCGGTACAGGTGTCAATCGCAAAACGAGTACCGATATCATCAGGCAAAGGCGCATTGATAATGACAAAATCAAACGTTTTTTCGGCGAGTATCCGTTCGGCGGCGTTGACACTGGCAGCAGTTTGAATCGGGGAATATCTTGTTTCGGGGAGCAGGTCGGCAAAGGCAGAGGTGAAATTATCTGTTGCAGACACAATGAGTATACTGTAAACTCGTTCTCTTAAACTCATTTTGCACCTCCTTCTTTTTCTTTGGCTCAAATTATTTATTACAATAGATGTCTAATATAGCATTCGGTATGTTTTTCTTGATAAAATTACTGTTTGCAGCTATTGCACAGGCGTATTTAAGATTGCCGGGCAACTGTTTAAAATTGGCAAGGGTATTTTCATCTGCTTTATACAGATTGATATCCGCAGGAGCCGGCAGCTCTAGTTTATTCTCAATCCCGTCAAGAATGGCATAAATGATCAGGGCAAATATCAGATAAGTATTTGCGGACGGATCAGGAGAACGAAGTTCAACACGACGGTATTCACCGACAGCGGCAGGGATTCTTACAAGCTGTGAACGGTTCTCGCTGGACCAGGAAATATATTTTGGCGCTTTGTTGCTCCCAAAACGACGATAGGAACTCTCGGTTGGATTTAAAAAAACCGTCATATCAGCAACTTTATCCAAAATCCCTGCAATCAAGTATTTCATATTGTCTGCATCATAAGATGATTTGACTGACAGATTAATATGGAAGCCGTTTCCTGGTTTGTTTTCCAATGGTTTCGGGCTGAAATCAGCGTAAAGACCATTCCGCCTAGCGATTGTTTTTACAACCGTCTGGAACGTCATGGCGTTGTCTGCGGCAGTCAGAGGATCCGAATAGCGAAGATCAATTTCGTTTTGTCCTGGTCCTTCTTCGTGATGTGAACTTTCCGGCTGTATTCCCATCTGCTCCAGAGTCAGGCAAACTTCGCGGCGGATATTTTCACCTTTGTCTTCCGGGGCGATATCCATATAAGTTGCGTTATCATAAGGTTCTTTGGTTGGATTTCCATTGTCATCCAGCATGAACAGGTAAAACTCCTGCTCTGCGCCAAAGAAAAACTGATGTCCGGAAAGTTTCGCTTTTTGAATCGCGTTTTTTAAAATAGAACGCGTATCACATTCAAATATTTTGCCATTCGGATAAGTAATATTACAGAACATTCTTACTACACGTCCATGCTCCGGTCTCCAGGGCAGAGGCGTCAGTGTGTCTGCTTCAGGATGCAGAAACAGATCAGAATGGGTTTCATCGCCAAAACCGGCGATAGCGGATGCGTCAATAGCAATGCCATATTCAAAAGCACGGGAAAGTTCCTGTGGCATAATGGATATGTTTTTCTGTTTGCCGAATACATCGCAGAAGGCGAGGCGGATGAATTTCACATCCTCTTCATGCACATATTGGATAACTTCTTCTTTTGAATATTTCATAAGCCTACCTACTTTCTTTTAATTTGCTACATACATCTGTTTGTATGGGTTCTTACTGTCTGGCGTGATGACTGTAAAAGACTCGGATAAAAGTTCTTCAATAGAATAACCGAAGTCTAAGCAGTATTCAGACAGATACTCCCGGATTTCATCTAACTCATCTGCATCCGCACATCTCGCTGTAACCTGTTTGGGGAAATGAATATCCTCACAGCTGCTGCGCAGGAATATTTTACCTCCATGCATTCCGGTACAGGGGAAATTGCCTACAATGCATTTGTTATCTTTATGAAATCCAAGGACGATGATCACGCCTCCTGCCTGATATTCTCCAAGGAAGCTTCCTGCACATCCGCCGATGATCATAACAGGAATTTTTTCTTTGTAAGCCTTCATATGGATTCCGGCGCGGTATCCGGCGTTGCCCTGTACATAGATTTTGCCGCCGCGCATGGCATAACCGGCAGCGTCACCGATATTGCCATGAATCAGAATCTTTCCTTCATTCATGGTATCGCCCACAGCGTCCTGTGCATTCGCATTTACCGTAATATTGGCATTGTTTAAGTATGCGCCCAGCGCATTACCCGGTATCCCGTTAATTGTAAGATTCTTGTCGGACATACCGGCAGCAATAAATTTCTGGCCGCAGCAGCCTTCGATGATAAAATCACTTCCTGCTTCACGCAATTTTTCATTTACAGCTCTATAATCTAAATCTGCAGCATCAATGGTTTGCATATTATACCATACCTCCCAAAAGTTTTTTATGTTTTTTTCTGTCATTCTCCAGCGTGAGAGATATCGAGTATCTCCAATTCTTTTTTCGTTAAGCCGATGCCGCGAAGCATCAGCCGGTTTCCGCGTAAAGCCTCAATGGAATTGATTCCCATACCGCCCATGAATTCTTTTATTTCGTGTTTCCATGCGGTCATCAGATTAATCAGGCGTTCACTGCCCATTGCCGGATTAAGCCTTTTCACAAGCTCCGGGCGCTGGGTTGCAATGCCCCAGTTACATTTACCGCTTTGGCAAGTACGACACAGATGGCAGCCCAAGGCAAGCAGGGCGGCAGTAGCTACATAGCAGGCATCTGCACCGAGAGCAATGGCTTTTACTACATCTGCTGCGCTCCGAATACTTCCGCCGACTACAAGAGAGACATTGTTGCGGATACCTTCATTCCGAAGTCTCTGATCAACGGCTGCCAGCGCCAGCTCAATGGGGATACCTACATGATCTCTGATCCTGGTAGGCGCGGCTCCGGTGCCGCCGCGGAACCCGTCAATGGCAATGATATCTGCTCCGCTTCGGGCAATACCGCTCGCGATTGCCGCAATATTATGTACGGCAGCAACTTTTACAATCACTGGTTTTTTATATTCCGTAACTTCTTTTAGAGAAAAGACAAGCTGACGCAAATCTTCGATGGAATAAATATCATGGTGGGGCGCAGGGGAAATGGCATCGGACCCTTCCGGGATCATACGGGTACGGGATATATCTCCTACGATTTTTGCACCGGGAAGATGTCCCCCGATACCCGGTTTTGCGCCTTGTCCTATTTTGATCTCAATAGCTGCGCCTGCCTTCAGATAATCCGCATGGACGCCAAAACGTCCGGAAGCTACCTGTACGACAGTATTTTCTCCATAGCAGTAAAAATCTTCATGCAGTCCGCCTTCTCCGGTGTTATATAAAATCCCAAGTTCTGTTGCTGCAAGTGCGAGAGACTTATGAGCATTGTAGCTGATAGAGCCGTAGCTCATGGCTGAGAACATAACCGGCATAGACAGTTCCAGCTGCGGAGGCAGTTTACAGTCTAAGGCTCCATCCTTTGTGCGTTGTACTTTTGACGGTTTCTTTCCGAGATAAACTCTGGTTTCCATGGGTTCCCGCAATGGATCAATGGAAGGGTTCGTTACCTGTGAAGCATTGATCAGGATTTTGTCCCAGTAAACGGGAAGAGGTTTTGGATTACCCATGGATGACAAAAGAACGCCGCCGCTGTTTGACTGTTTATAGATCTCTTTAATCGTTTCGGCTGACCAGTTGGCGTTTTCGCGCAGGGTACAATCACTTTTTACAATCTTTAAGGCTCTTGTAGGACAAAAGGAAACACAGCGCTGGCAGTTTACGCATTTTGAGTCGTCACACGTCATTATTTTGTGTTTTTCATCGTAGCTGTGGGCTTCATTGGCGCATTGCTGCTCACATACATGGCAGGAAGTACATCTGTTTTTATTTCTGATTATTTCAAATTCGGGATAAATAAATTCGATACTCATTAAAACGCACCTTCCTTTACTTTAACGATGACAGGCTCACCGCCGGCGGGAGACCATATGTTTTCTGCATTTGGTTCCATGGTCCGAATGGCGGCTTCTTCACTTGCAATGAATACTTTATCATCTTTTTCACCGACTACCATTGAACGCAGCTTCAGACGGTCATTCAGGGCCATCAATCCGCCTTCAAATCCCAAAACGATGGAGAAAGGACCGGTAATCAGAAGGCTTGAAAACATAGTTCTAAGGTAGGTATGTTTCTTTCGGTCGTCCAAATCTGTTTTTGCCCCAATGGTACTCCAGAACGGAGCGGCGATTACACTTGCGGCTTCGCCGAGCGTAAGTCCCTGTACGCGGAGCAGGTAATCCATGATATAGGTAATGACTTCCGTATCGGTCTGGAGAGTACATTTATAGCCGAACATCTCGATAAATCGACGGTTGGCGTCGTAGGAAGATATTTCTCCATTATGCACGACGGAATAGTCAAGCAGCGTAAACGGATGCGCGCCTCCCCACCAGCCGGGAGTATTTGTCGGATAACGGCCGTGTGCCGTCCAGGAGTATCCTTCATATTCTTCCAGTTTATAAAAGACGCCCACATCTTCCGGGAAACCGACCGCTTTGAAGGCGCCCATGTTCCTGCCGCTGGAAAAGACGTAAGCGCCGGGCATTTCGGCGTTGATCTTCATAACTGCTTTGGCGACAAAATCCTTTTCTTCCGACTGTAAGGATACAAGAACAGATTTTAACGGCGCAACAAAATATCTCCATATAATCGGCACGTCTGTGATTGCCGGAATCTTTCGAGTTGGAATGATTTCCGATTGGACAATTTCAAAGCGTTCCTTTAAGAAAATTTCGCATTTCTTACGCGTGTCGCGGGAATCAAAAAACATATGGAATGCATAAAAATCTTTATATTCAGGGTAAATGCCATAACCGGCAAAACCGCCGCCTAATCCGTTGGAACGGTCATGCATGGGTTTCATGGAATTTGTGATCCTTTCACCGGACATCTTACTTCCATATCTGGATATTACTGCAGAGATTGCACATCCGGAGGGGATTCTTATCTGACCCTCGATTTTCATAAATCTTGTACCATCCTTTCAGAATAAATCAAAAAAACAAAGGCATCCGTTTTCAGGGCAAGTGATTCCTACTCTGAAAATGAACGTCTTTGCTCATCTTTTATATTATACAGTGGATGGTGTGCTTTGTCAATCTTTTTTGGACGACAGAAGCACGATAGAAAAAATAAAAAAAGGTTGACAAATAATATTGAAAGGTGTATTATCCAACACGTAAAGGCAAGGGAGTCTTTTGCGGCGCAGAAAGAGCGTCATGAAAGTCTTCCTTGTCTTTTTATTTTCAAATTAGAAGGAGTGAGATCATGAAGAATGTATCGGATTTTTTTGGATGTAAAGTATTTGATGACAGAGTGATGAAAGCAAATTTATCGGCAAAGGTATATCAGTCTTTGAGAAAAACGATTGATGAAGGCGCAAAGCTCGATATTAGCGTAGCAAATGCAGTAGCGGCAGCTATGAAAGACTGGGCTGTGGATCATGGCGCTACGCACTATACACATTGGTTCCAGCCACTTACCGGCGTTACAGCAGAAAAGCATGACAGTTTTATTTCTCCATCCCCCGATGGCGGTGTGATTATGGAGTTTTCCGGAAAGGAACTGATCAAAGGAGAACCAGATGCTTCGTCGTTTCCCTCCGGCGGACTTCGGGCTACTTTTGAAGCGCGGGGATACACGGCATGGGATCCTACATCTTATGCGTTCATTAAGGGCAATACATTGTGTATTCCTACCGCGTTCTGCTCTTATGGCGGAGAAGCGCTGGATAAGAAAACGCCGCTGCTCCGTTCTATGGAAGCGTTAAATAAGCAGGCAATCCGTATTCTTCATCTGTTTGGCAATGACGATGTTAAATGTGTCCGCACGTCCGTAGGGCCGGAACAGGAATATTTCCTTATTACGGAAGAAATGTATGAACAGAGGAGGGATCTTCGATTTGCGGGTCGTACTCTTTTTGGCGCGAGGCCACCAAAGGGACAGGAGATGGACGATCATTATTTCGGAGTGATCAAGCCGAGGGTCGCGGCTTATATGGAAGAGCTGAATGAGGAACTCTGGAAGCTGGGCATTCTGGCAAAAACAGAGCATAACGAAGTTGCCCCGGCGCAGCATGAGCTTGCCCCTATCTATACAACAACAAACATCGCGACAGACCATAACCAGCTGACAATGGAAATTATGCAGAAGGTTGCGGCAAAGCATGGGCTTGTGTGCCTGCTTCATGAGAAACCCTTTGCCGGAGTAAACGGAAGCGGAAAGCATAACAACTGGTCTCTGACTGCGGATGGAGGCGTGAATCTGTTGTCGCCGGGCGAAACGCCGTATGAAAACGCACAGTTTTTATTATTCCTTTGTGCGGTTATCAAAGCTGTGGACGATTATCAGGATCTGCTCCGTCTTTCTGTGGCGACAGCAGGAAATGATCACAGACTTGGGGCAAACGAAGCGCCTCCGGCAGTCATTTCTATTTTCCTTGGAGAAGAATTGAATGCCGTACTGGAAGCGATTGAAAAGGGTACTCCCTATGCGGGAACCGAAAAAACACAGATGAAGCTGGGTGTGGACGTACTTCCAAAGTTTAACCGCGATACTACAGACCGCAATCGTACATCGCCCTTTGCATTTACCGGAAATAAATTTGAATTCCGTATGCTTGGTTCCTCCAACAGCATTGCGTGCGCGAATATCATGCTGAACAGCGCAGTGGCGGAAAGTTTGAAAATCTATGCGGACAGACTGGAAAACGCGGAGAATTTTGAAGATGTACTGCATGAAATGATTCGCAAGACTATCAAAGATCATAAACGTGTTATTTTCAACGGGAATGGTTATGACAACACATGGATTAAAGAAGCTGTGGAAAAGAGAGGGCTTCTTAACTATCGTACAACACCGGATTGTATGCCGCATTTACTGGATGAAAAAAATGTACGGATGCTGACTTCTCACAAAGTATTTTCAGAAGCGGAACTAAAGTCCAGATGTGAAATTATGTTGGAAAACTATTGTAAGACAGTTCGGATTGAAGCAAATACCATGATCGATATGGCAAAGACAGAGATTGCCCCTGCAGTAAGCGCATATGTATTGGAACTTGCAAATACTGCGGCGGCAAAAAAGGCGGTCGATGATTCATTTTCACGCAGTTATGAGACGGAGCTTATGAAAAAACTTGTAAGATTGGAAGATCTGATTGCAGCCAAGACAGATGAATTGGAAGAAGCAGTGATGAAACTCCAGGATGCGGAAGATGTGGCGGCAGAATCTTATATGATTCGAGATGCTGTTTTAGGAAAAATGGGAGAATTAAGAGCTGCCTGTGATGAGGCAGAAACAATGACGGCAAAGAAATACTGGCCATTTCCAACTTACGGCGATTTACTGTTCGGCGTAAAATAGGTTGATAAATTTAAATTGCGGAACTTCTGATCGGAGGAAGAAGATATGGATGAAGCTATGAAAGGACTCGTGCAGGAAGCAGTATACGGCGAAGTGTTCGGAGTCTGGTTTTTAATTGGCGCTGCATTGGTGTTCTGGATGCAGGCGGGTTTTGCAATGGTAGAGGCAGGTTTTACCAGGGCGAAAAATACAGGAAATATCATTATGAAGAACTTGATGGATTTTTGTATTGGAACCGTAGTATTTATACTTATTGGTTTTGGTTTTCTGATGGGAGAAGACCTGTTTGGATTTATCGGAAAGCCGGGATTTGATTTGTTTACTGCATATGCGGAGTTTGATTTTTCGAGCTTTGTATTTAACCTTGTATTCTGTGCTACAACGGCAACCATCGTATCCGGTGCAATGGCGGAACGTACAAAATTTCTTTCCTATTGTATTTATTCCGGTGTAATTTCTGCATTGATTTATCCGATTGAAGCACACTGGATATGGGGGGGAGGATGGCTGGCGCAGCTTGGCTTCCATGATTTTGCCGGTTCCTGTGCGATACATATGGTAGGCGGTATTTCCGCATTGATTGGTGCAAAAATTCTTGGTTCCCGTATCGGAAAGTTCACCAGAGATAAGAGTGGAAAAGTTGTGAAAGTAAATGCGTTTCCGGGACACAGCATTGCACTTGGAGCGCTTGGGGTATTTATTCTTTGGCTCGGTTGGTATGGATTTAATGGTGCAGCCGCAACTTCCATTGCACAGCTTGGTTCTATTTTCCTGACAACAACAGTCGCACCTGCTGTTGCAACGGTTGTCTGTATGGTCTTTACGTGGATAAAATATAGAAAGCCGGATGTGTCCATGTGTCTGAACGCATCATTAGCAGGGCTTGTGGCAATCACGGCGCCATGTGATGTGACAGATGCATTCGGTGCGGCTGTAATTGGAGCAGTTGCAGGACTTTTGGTCGTGTTTGGCGTATGGCTTCTCGACCATGTGCTTTATATTGATGATCCGGTCGGAGCAGTTGCCGTACATTGCATGAATGGGATCTGGGGTACACTGGCAGTCGGATTATTTGCAACAGATACGGCTCCCGGGTACAGTATTGCAAATACTTCGGGAGAAACTTTAACCGGTTTGTTTTATGGCGGCGGTTTTGACTTATTAAAACTTCAGATTATCGGCATTGCCAGTGTTGCAGTATGGACAGCGGTTACGATAACTGTTACATTTCTTGTAATCAAAGTAGCTGTAGGTCTTCGTGTAGACAGAGAAGAAGAAATGATTGGCCTTGATGTGACAGAACATGGTCTTCCTTCCGCATATGCAGGTTTTGCAATGCTTTCGGAGTATATTGAAGAAGGAAATGATTTTGTGGCGGTATCCGGTGATACTCCGGTTGCAGAAGCGATTCCGATTAAGAAAGTTCCTGTATTTGAAGAAGGTATTCCGAAGTTTACAAAAATTGAGATTGTCTGCAAGGAATCCAAATTTGAAGCATTAAAGAATGCAATGATGAAGTTGGGAATTACTGGTATGACAGTATCCCATGTCCTGGGATGCGGGATTCAGAAAGGCAAACCGGAGTACTATCGCGGCGTACAGGTAGAAGCGAATCTTCTTCCCAAAGTACAGGTGAATATTGTAGTCAGCGCGATTCCGATTCGTAAAGTGATTGACACGGCGAAGACGGTACTTTACACAGGACATATTGGAGATGGAAAAATTTTTGTCTATGATGTAGAAAATGTGGTAAAAGTAAGAACCGGAGAAGAAGGATTTGATGCCCTTCAGGATGTGGAATAGTGAGAGCCGCATAGCAGAGCCTGTATAAATAATACTTTTTGAGCTGCAAGCTGAACGGGAATTCTTTAGTAGGTGCGACGTTTGTCAGGCGTTATGGAGGTACATTCCTATGTGTTCTATTATGAGTTATTGCAGCCGCAGTGCTGCTTTTGATGTTTTTATGGAAGGCTTTAACAGGACCATATCAAGAGGTCCGGATGACAGCCGGATTGTTAAAACCGAAGACGGACTGCTTGGATTTCATAGATTATCGATTATGGGGCTGGCTCCGTCAGGGATGCAGCCATTTAGACTGGGTGACAGCTATGTGGTGTGCAATGGAGAAATTTATGGTTTTAAGAAGCTGAAAGAAAAACTGTCAGAGAAATATACATTTAAGAGTGAATCGGATTGTGAGGTTCTTTTACCGCTGTATCAGGAATATGGAACAGCAATGTTCGCCATGCTGGATGCGGAGTTTGCCTGTATTATTTATGATGGAGACGCAGGGGAATTTATTGCGGCAAGAGATCCGATTGGAATCCGGCCATTGTATTATGGATATGACAAAGAAGGAGCTGTTATATTTGCCAGCGAGGCAAAAAATCTGGCAGGGCTGACAGATAAGATTATGCCGTTTCCGCCGGGATACTATTATAAAAGCGGTCAGTTTATCCGTTACTGCGACATTGCTAAAGTAGATCGTATCTGCCGCGATAATCTGGAAACTGTATGCAAACATATTCATGATAAACTTGCAGCCGGAGTGGAGAAACGTCTTGCAGCTGACGCAAAGGTAGGGTTTTTGCTTTCCGGTGGACTGGATTCTTCTCTGGTATGCGCGATTGCGGCAAAGAAAAGCAAAGAACCAATTAGGACCTTTGCAATTGGTATGAGAGAAGACGCCATTGATTTAAAGTATGCAAGGCAGGTGGCGGATTATATTGGAAGCGACCATACAGAGGTTTATATGACACCGGATGAAGTGCTTTCTTCGCTGGAAACAGTCATTCAGCTACTGGGAACCTATGATATTACGACGATCCGTGCATCTATAGGAATGTATCTGGTGTGCAGATCAATCCATGAACAGACAGATATCCGTGTTCTGATGACAGGTGAAATTTCGGATGAACTCTTTGGATATAAATATACAGATTTCGCACCGGATGCAATGGCATTTCAGGTGGAGGCGCAAAAACGAATACGGGAACTTCATATGTACGACGTCCTTCGTGCTGACCGTTGTATCTCCGTAAACTCACTGGAAGCAAGAGTTCCCTTTGGTGATCTGGATTTTGTAAGATATGTGATGTCCGTAAATCCGGAATTAAAAATCAACACTTATGGAAAAGGGAAATATCTGCTGCGCCGCGCATTTGATGATGGTGATTATTTACCAGAAGAGATTTTGTGGAGAGAGAAAGCAGCATTTTCAGATGCAGTCGGACACTCCATGGTAGATTACTTAAAGGAGTACGCGGAGCGTAAATATACAGATGAAGAGTATGAAAGTATGTGTGAGGAATATGTGTATGCCAGACCGTTCACAAAGGAATCATTGCTATACAGAGAGATTTTTGAAACATATTATCCGGGGCAGGCAGAGATGGTCGCCGGCTACTGGATGCCGAACAAGGAATGGGAGGGATGCGACGTGAAAGATCCTTCCGCAAGAGTGCTGTCAAACTATGGAGACAGCGGGAAATAGAATTTTCTGTAGGAAAAATGATAACAGCGGTGGAATTTGAGTAAGGAAGCGGAATAATTATGACAAAATATATATTTGTGACCGGAGGTGTTGTATCGGGTCTTGGAAAAGGGATAACGGCAGCTTCTCTTGGACGGCTTTTAAAGGCGAGAGGATTGAAGGTAGCAGCTCAGAAATTAGATCCATATATTAACGTAGATCCCGGCACCATGAGTCCCTATCAGCATGGCGAAGTGTATGTGACCGAGGATGGGGCTGAAACAGATTTGGATTTGGGGCATTATGAAAGGTTTATAGATGAGGATTTGAATCAGTATTCCAATCTGACCGCAGGAAAAGTCTACTGGAATGTATTGAATAAGGAGCGAAGAGGGGAATACCTTGGTTCTACGGTTCAGGTAATTCCTCATATTACGAATGAAATCAAGGATTTTGTCTATCGTGTGGGGAAAAAGACAGAAGCGGATGTGGTAATTACAGAGATAGGCGGAACCATTGGCGATATGGAATCACAGCCTTTCGTAGAGGCGGTACGCCAGATCTCTCTGGAAGCGGGCAGAGAGAACAGCCTGTTCATTCATGTGACATTAGTTCCGTATCTAAGCGGTTCCGAGGAACATAAATCAAAACCGACGCAGCACTCAGTTAAAGAACTCTGCGGGATGGGCATTCATCCGAATATCATTGTTCTGCGTTCCGACAAGCCGTTAGAGAAATCTATTTTTCAGAAAATTTCTCTATTTTGCAATGTAAAACCGGATTGTGTCATTGAAAACCGAACATTGGAGAACCTTTATGAAGCACCCTTGATGTTGGAGAAGTCAAATTTTTCCTCCGTTGTGTGCAGGGAACTGAATATGAAAGCATCGAAACCGAATTTGACAGATTGGGAAAAGATGGTGGAACGTATCCGTTTACGTTCAGAAGAAGTACATATTGGATTGGTTGGAAAGTACGTAAAACTCCATGACGCATATCTGTCAGTGATGGAGGCGATGAACCATGCAGGATATGAACAAAATACATTCATAAAAATTCACTGGATTGATTCGGAAAATATCACGAAAGAAAATGTAAATGACATATTAAGAGGAATGAATGGGATGATAATTCCAGGCGGATTTGGAAATCGCGGCATAGAAGGGATGATTTTATCGGCGAAATACGCCCGCGAAAACCAGATACCTTACTTGGGAATCTGCCTTGGTATGCAGATTGCAGTCATTGAATTTGCAAGAAATGTATCTGGAATTGCGGATGCACATTCCAGGGAATTTGATGAACAGTGTAATCATAAAGTAATCGATTTTATGCCGGGACAGAGCGAGGCGATTGACAAAGGCGGAACTCTGCGTCTTGGAAGCTATCCTTGCAGGATTAAGCAGGGAACAAAAATGGAAAAATGCTATGGCGCAGAGATGATACATGAGCGTCATCGCCATCGCTATGAATTTAATAATATGTATCGTACAAAACTGGTCGAAGCCGGACTTGTGATCAGCGGCACATCGCCGGATGACAGTCTGGTCGAAACGGTAGAGCTGTGCGGGCATCCTTTTTTTGTAGGCGTGCAGTTTCATCCGGAATTCAAAAGCCGTCCTAATCAGCCGCATCCGCTGTTTAAAGGATTTATTGCGGCCGCTCTGGAGCAGGCAAGGAGCTGCCGCTGTGATTTATGAGCAAAATACTCTGTATTTGGCAGGAGGGAATAAAGTTATGGCGATTCATGAAGAGTGCGGCGTATTCGGAGTGATGGGGACAAAAAAGGAAAATGCTGCAGGCATCGTTTATTATGGGCTATACGCCCTGCAGCACAGAGGGCAGGAGAGCTGCGGAATTGTTGTGAATGACGATGGTGCGTTTTCGTCCTATAAAGACCTGGGGCTTGTCAGTGAAGTATTTTCGAAAGATACATTAACTCATTTACCCATGGGAAATATGGCAGTGGGACATGTAAGATACGGAACGACCGGAGGAAATACAAGGAATAACTGTCAGCCTATAGAAGTCAATCACCAGAAAGGAAAAATGGCGCTGGCCCATAATGGAAATCTTACCAATTCATTGGAACTTCGCGATAAGCTGGAATTATCGGGAGCAATTTTCCATACAACCAGTGATACGGAAACAATCGCTTATGTGATTACAAGAGAAAGGCTTGTGTCACCAAGCATTGAGGAAGCGGTCAGCAATACGATGAATTTACTGGAAGGCGCTTATTCGTTGGTGTTGATTTCTTCTACAAAGATGATTGCGGCAAGAGATCCATATGGGTTTCGGCCGCTTTGCTATGGAAAGATGGCGGACGGGGCATATGTGGCTGCATCCGAAAGCTGTGCATTGTCAGCGGTAGGAGCAGAATTTATCCGTGATGTGCTGCCGGGAGAGATTCTGGTGTTTACAAAAAACGGTGTGGAATCAAGGAGAGAGCACTGTGAAAAACAGAGGCAAAGAACCTGCATTTTTGAATACATCTATTTTGCAAGACCGGATTCCGTTATAGATGGAATATCCGTACATGAATCTCGTATAAAAGCCGGAGAATTACTGGCAGAGAGTTATCCCAAATGCGCGGATATTGTGATTGGCGTTCCCGACAGCGGATTGGATGCCGCATTGGGGTATGCGCGAAAATCCGGAATCCCTTATGGGATTGGGCTGATAAAAAACAAATATATTGGAAGGACATTCATTTCTCCGGAACAAAATGAACGTATGGACAAGGTTAGAATTAAGCTGAGTCCTGTCAAGAAGGTAATTGATGGAAAAAGAGTTGTACTGATTGATGATTCCATTGTCAGAGGGACGACCAGCAAACGTATTGTAAAGCTTTTGCGTGATGCCGGAGCGAAAGAGATCCATATGAGAATTTCAGCGCCGCCATTTTTATATCCCTGTTATTATGGAACGGATATTGATTCGGAAGAAAACCTGATTGCATGTCATCATAGCGTAGACGAGATTGCATGGATGATTGGAGTAGACTCTTTGGGATATTTACCCATAGAGAAGCTGAATAAACTGATAGACAGTGAGGATTATTGTGCTGCCTGCTTTCAGGGAAAATACCCCACGAAAGTCCCGGCAGATTTGCGTAAGGATCGTTTTGAAAGAAAATTGTCTGTATAATCCATGTCGGCGAGATTCTTCAGCACATGCCCTGTTGCGGCTTTAGAAGTGTCCCAACGGACAGGAAGTATGCGTTTTTGATTATGTCTAAGTTTCTAATTGCAACTTGAGGTTGCCAAAAAGCACTTTAATGTTGGTGGCAAAAGGTATTGCTATTTTGTATAATGCAAATTAGAGTGTTTTTGATAATTTATTTTTTCGGTTTGCACACTCCGGAAAAAGCTTTTTTCAAACATGCTCTAATGAGAGGAGGCTTGATCATGAAGTTATCAGAAAAATGATAGAACTAAGAAAAGAAAAGGGATGGTTCAAGAAGAACTTGCATCCATATGTAATTTATTTCTATTGAACAGATGAACTGGTCAGAATGGGAGGAAGCATGAGAGTATTATTAACATCGGCAGGTTTAGAAACGGAAGAAATTAAAGAGTGCTTTATGGAAATGGCAGGTAAAGATATGTCTTTTGTAAAAGCCTTATTTATCCCTACGGCGGCAATAGACGCAGATGCAATAGAAGTTCTGCCTAAATGTATGAATGATCTGTTAAAATGCGGTATTTTAAATAAGAATATTGACGTATGTGATTTACATGCCGGAATGGAGCTTGAGAAGCTGCAGCAATATGACGTGGTATATTTGTGTGGCGGAAATACACATTATTTGCTTGAAAGAATCAATGCTACAAGGTTTAACAAGTCTTTGCTGGCGTATATCAATGATAATGGTCTGGTAATAGGGGTAAGTGCCGGAAGCATCATTTTTGCCAATAATTTAGAGAATAATTTGGGTTTGATAGATACAAAATTAGATGTTCATTGTATAACGGGGGAAAGACGGGGTAAATTGGCTTATCCATTAAAAGATAATGTAAAACTTACAAATACATGTGCGCTTGTTATACGGAATTTTCCGGATGGTGTGGACATAATTGGAGAATAGAAGAAGGACAACATGTTTCAAGGATTTAATGAATCAACCATAATGTATTATAAAGCAATTCGTAAGGAAAATTGTAAAAAAATTTTTCAAGATAATGAACAGCTATATCTGGAAGGTGTGAAATTTCCTTTAGAGGAACTATATTTTGAATTTTATAACTATTTTAATAAAGTTGACAGGGATCTGTTAAGTAATAGAAGAAGATGTATTTCTTCGGCATATAACGATGCGCGTTTCAGCTGTGGAGCACCTATAAAGGAATATTTGTACATACGATTTAAACGGAATATAATAAATAACAAAAATGTATTAGGCTTCTTTTTCGACGCATCTTTAGATGGGTATAAGGTTGAATAAAATGCGTATTCAACTATTGATTTGAGTGCGCGCCGCAGCGCGCAGATGGGTATAAATATGGATTGAATCTCTATAATCCGGATGCAAGTGGAATGAATAAAATCCGAGATTATATATTGGATAATAAGCGTTTTGCAAAGAAAGTAATAGAAGCTTTTAACGAGACACATTTATTAGAAATACAAGGGGAAAAATATAAAAAGAAATATTATTCGAATGAAGATATTATTTTACAAGAATGGCTAGAGCGAAAAAGGATTTCTTTCACACATGAACAGAATCTTAGCGCCGTTTTCTATAAAAGAGAAATTTTAGATTATATTTTTTCGGCATTCGACAGTGTAAATGAAGTGTATTTTATGTTGAAAGAAGCATTATAACTGCTTATCAGAACTAAATTTGTGTAATAAAGGTCTTGCGAGCGTCTTTGTGGGGGACCGGTTCTTTATAATAGACAGGAGTAATGCAAGCTGGTATAATTATAAAAGAAAGTTATTTTGTATTTCCACTTTTGGAGAAAGAATTGTGGAATGATATTTCAAAAAGTATTCTTGGAAGTATGGAAAAGATTATGTCTGGGAGGTTGATTTCGATACAAATAATATCATTATCGAGAAAAGGAATCTTCAATAGTGATTGCTGCCGAAAGGAGAGTGGTTGGAATGCCGATCTTGCGTGCCTGTAATATAACCAAGCGTTTTAAAGGGATAACTGCATTGGATGATGTGAATATTGAAATTGATTCTGGCAGAATTTATGGATTTATAGGCAACAACGGGGCAGGCAAGACTACGTTTATGCGGATCGTGTGCGGTTTGATCATGCCGGATGAGGGAACGCTGGAGCTGTTTGGCAGCACTGGGAGCGGCTTGGCGGAAGCCAGAGAGAAGGTGGGAGCATTAATCGAAAATCCCATAGGTTATCCGGAGATGTCCGCACGGCAAAATCTTAGGGCATTGTCTTTGCTTTGCAGGAATTCCAGCTTCAGACAAGTAGATGAGCTGATTGAAATGGTGGGATTAGGAAAAGCGGCAAAAAAGGCCATTAAGGACTACTCTACGGGAATGCGGCAGCGGTATGGCTTGGCCGCCGCCATGCTTGGTGCACCAAAACTGCTGGTATTGGATGAACCTTTGAGTGGCATTGATGTAGAAGGAATGGATGAGATTACAGATCTGCTTAAAAGAGTGGTTGCCCAGCGTGATGTAACAGTGCTGCTCAGCAGCCATCAGCTGGCGCGGCTGGAGCAGATCGCTACCGATTACATATTTATTGATGACGGCAAAGTGATTAAGAAGGCAGATGCAGATACCGTGAAGGCAGAAGCCGCAGACAGAGGAGGAATGGAAGACTATTTCCGTAGGTTGACGGGAGGTGTGCGCATTGATTAAAGTGTTCCTATCAGAGTTGTATACTATGGTGCATAGCCGCGTGGTCTGGGTATTTGTGGTACTAATGACGCTGTTTTCGATGTTTGCCGTCTCTATCGGCGCAAAAGGACATCGACCGGCGGAGAAAGTTTATTTTACAACAGGAGCAAGGGATGCGGAGCTGGAACGGGATCTGGAACAGGCTATGGGATCGGACTGGAATAAACGCACGTGGTACGATGAAGCAAACGGGGAGTATCGGTTGGCCCTCAATGATTATGAGATGCTGAAAGATTCGGAGCAGTGCCGTTATCTGTTTGAACGCAGTGATTTTCTGCACTGTTATGAGATCTACCCGGAGCGTTATCCTCTGGATGCACAAGATATCTTTGAAGGATGGGCAGTTACCGGCATTTTTTCGGATATAGGAGGAGAGCTCTTTGTCTGGATTTTCTTTGCTGTTTTCTTTTTTGGGCGTGCCTATACACGGCGCGGTTATGCGGCAGGCATTCTTTGTGGAGTGAAACGGAAGGATATTATTCTGGGGCGGATTCTGGCCTATGTGCTGACCGGCGCGTTGCTGAGCGTTATTCATATACTAATGTCATTTGTCCTGTTTGCGCCCCGTGTAGCTGAGATGTACGGTGCTGTAGTTATGATCCGGGGATTTGCTGCACGGCTTGCCGTAGATATGTTCTTTTGCGGTTTAGTGTCGGTGTTTTCGGTGTTTATCCGGAAACCGGTTCTGTCATTTGTAGCTAGCTTTGGCTTTGTAACATTTTTCTTTTCAAATCGTGCGGTTATTTTGCTGCCAGTATTTAATTTATATAAAAAGGTTTTGGACAGTATTGTAACGGGGGAGGGTTTTGGGGCGGCTTATCTTCCGCTTGTGGTATGGACCGTAGTTGTCTTTATTATTACAAGTATCGCTTCGGTGTTGTATATTGGTCGGGTAGAATTGAAA
>ERZ808037.559-NODE-559-length-32728-cov-5.437230_pt1 | contig 32728 bp, 25 predicted proteins | sample MGYA00380190_ERZ808037 | MGnify/ENA primary metagenome ERZ808037 (study PRJEB31490, sample SAMN06133399) | mouse gut metagenome | isolation source: J9 | host: mice | place: China: Chengdu | collected 2015-05 ...
TCAGAAAATTATTCAATCAATCTACGTTAGAAATAGTGTAACACAAAGGAATAGAGTAGGCAAGCCATTGCGTTAGCAATTTGGTACAATAAGCGGTAGATACAAACGCCTTTCTTTTTGCGTGGATTTTTGTTTAGGCGCTTAAATTATACCGCAAAAGAAACTGCGTCTGCAGTTTTTTTTTCAAAAGTCAAAACGTTGTAAACTGGCGTGGGATAATTAAACTGTGAAAAAAAGACAAGGTGATGTTCCGAAAAATATCGCAGGAAATAATGGGAAAAATCTTGGAAAAATAGGAGGGAAGATTATGGAATTATTTACACAACGATTGATTCTTCGGCCCTGGAAATTAAGTGATGCAGAGCGTTTATATCAATATGCCAAAAATCCTAAGATTGGCCCGGTGGCGGGCTGGCCGGTGCATACAAGTATAGAAAACAGCCGGGAAATTATTCAGACAGTGTTTGCCCAGGAAGAAACCTATGCGGTATGCTTAAAAACGGATCATGCAGCGATTGGCTGTGCAGCGATTAGCATTGGCAGCCAGAGTAATCTGAAGCTACCCGACGATGAGGGGGAGATTGGCTATTGGATAGGGGAGCCGTTCTGGGGGCAGGGGTTGATTCCCGAAGCCTGTATAGAACTTATTCGCCGCAGTTTTGAGGATTTAAAATTAAAAAGGCTGTGGTGCGGGTATTTTGAGGGAAATGAAAAGTCCAGGCGGGCACAGGAAAAATGCGGGTTTGTCTATCATCACACGAATAAGGATATCCATTGGAAGCTTATGGACGATATCCGCACAGAACATGTTTCTGTATTAGAACCAATGCGCTTTGGCCCCGGCGGGGGGAAGGCGGAGAACTACTGCATCATCAGAAGTTTACAGAGGGGGGAAATTGCCCGGTTAAAGCATTTTTTGTATAAAGCGATTTTTATTCCAGAAGGAGGCAATCCGCCTGAAAAAAACATTGTTGAACAACCTCAGATGCGTGTTTATACGGATGGATTTGGCACGAGGAAGGGGGATAACTGCCTTGTGGCTGACAGCGGCGGACAGGCAGTGGGGGCAGTGTGGACTAGGATTATGGATGATTATGGTCATATTGATGATGACACCCCCTCCTTTGCGATTTCGCTGGATAAGGAATACCGTGGGAAGGGTATTGGTACAGAACTGATGAAAAGAATGCTTGAACTGCTGAAAGCGCAGGGGTATACAAAGTCTTATCTGGCTGTACAGAAAGCAAATACCACGGCGGTGAAGATGTACGGCAGGGTTGGTTTTGAAACGGTCAGTGAAAAGGAAAGCGAGTATATTATGCTGTGCAGGTTATAAGGAAACGGCTGTTTCGGATATTATGGAACGGGCAGGCAGTTCCAAGGTTAAGCGACCCGTATATCCGGGCTGCTGCGATAGAGATAAACCGACGTAGATTAAACTGAGCCAGTGCATATTCACCGGAATTTACACAAGGCAGTACACTGGTCAATATGGCAGATACATGCTATAATTAAATTATCATAACAGGAAAGAGTTTGCAAAAAACTGCAGCAAAGAAACAATACAGAGAAACCATAAACGACAGGAGGGGCCTATGTTTGATCTTCTTATTCAAAATGTTTCGGTACTTATGCCGGATTTTTCGGTGAAGGAAGGGCAGAATATTTATGTTAAGGATTCGCGGATAGTGAAAATTGCCGATGCGGCTGCAGATGATGCAGGGGAGGCGAAGGAGGTTATTTCCGGCAGGGGAAAGCTGGTTATGCCGGGACTGATTGACGGGCACACCCACACCTGCCAGCAGCTTCTTCGCGGGCGGACGGCGAATGAGTATCCCATGGTCTGGACCAGGATATTGGTGCCGTTTGAGAGCAATTTAACACCGGAGGACTGCTACTACAGCGCAAAGCTTGCCTGCCTGGAGATGATTAAGTCGGGAACGACCGCATTTGCAGAATCAGGCTCCACGCACATGGGCGATGTGGCAGAGGCGGTAAAGGAATCGGGGATGCGTGCGGCAATAGCCCGATCGACGATGGATATGGGGGGCGCTATTCCGGATTCCATGAAGATGAGTGCCGAAAAAAATATGCAGCTAACACTGGATTTATATGAGAAATACCAGGGGGCAGGGGAGGGGCGGTTGGATATCTGGTTTGCCATCCGCCAGGTGATGACCTGTTCGCCGGAACTGATCCGGGAGATTGGCACAGAGGCAAGGCGGCTGAAAACAGGAATTCATGCCCATCTGTGTGAGCATAAAGATGAGGTAAGCTTTTGTCTTCAGCATTATGGGAAGCGCCCAGCAGAGTTTCTGGAAGATATGGGTGTGCTGGGGCCGAATCTTTTAACGGCGCACAATGTGGTACTTTCCGAGAGGGATATTGACCGACTGGGAGAACATCAGGTGAAGCTGATTCATTGCCCAAGGGCAAATTATGCCAATCATGGATTCCCAAAGACGCCGAGGATTTTACAGAATAAGATTTCCCTTGGACTGGGCTGTGACGGGGCAGCCAGGTCGAATTTAAGTCTGTTTGCCGAGATGAAGATTTTGCTTTACGGGACGATGGCTTACTGGGGACTTCCGATTTTTGACCCGGATGTGCTCTGTGCAAAAGACCTGCTGACCATGGCAACGATGGGCGGGGCGCAGGCTTTGCAGCATGAAGATATTCTGGGAACCGTGGAAGAGGGAAAGAAGGCAGATTTTATTACGATAGATATTATGCAGCCCCACCTTACGCCGACGCACAACCTATTAAATACTCTGGTGGACTGCGCCTCCAAGCACGATGTTGTGGATTCGGTAATTGACGGGAAGCTGGTGATGAAGGATCGGAAGGTGCTGACCATGGACGAGGAAGAGGTTATCCGGGAATGTGAAAAGAGGATGAAAGAGATTGCCAAAAGGGCTGGGATTTAGTGAGGGAAAATAATGTCTTCTTCATACACACAAAAGCAACAGAACGATTTTTCTAAAGGAAGTATTGTCCAGAATATTGTGCGGCTTGCCGTGCCGATGACTTTTGCCCAGTTGATTAACGTTTTATATAATATTATTGACCGGATGTACATTGGAAGAATACCAAAAAATGCCACGATGGCGCTGACGGGTCTGGGGATCTGTCTTCCGGTGATTTCTATTGTAATGGCGTTTGCCAATTTATTCGGCATGGGCGGCGCTCCCCTGTGCTCGATTGAGCGGGGACGGGGAAATGACCGGGAAGCTGAGTTGATTATGGGCAATTCCTTTATCCTTATGCTTGGGTGCGGGGTTGTCCTGACCGTTTTAGGGTTGTGGTGGAAACGCCCTCTTTTGTATCTTCTGGGGGCTTCCGAAGCGACCCTGCCCTATGCCGAGTCCTATGTGACAATTTATCTTTTGGGAAGCGTTTTTGTGATGGTGGGGCTGGGGATGAACAGCTTTATTAACTCCCAGGGTTTTGGAAAGGTTGGGATGTTTACCGTACTGCTGGGAGCCGTGGCCAATATTCTGCTTGACCCGCTGTTTATTTTCGTGTTTCACATGGGCGTGCAGGGGGCGGCCTGGGCGACGGTGATTTCCCAGGGATTGTCTGCGGTGTGGATTATCCGTTTTCTGACCGGGGAAAAGACGATTTTAAAGCTGCAGAGGAAGGCATTTTGTCTGCAGCCCGGGCGTGTGCGTGCCATTATCGGGCTTGGCTTATCCGGTTTTACCATGTCCGTGACCAACAGCCTTGTTCAGATGATGTATAACGCCAGCCTGTCCCGCTGCGGCGGGGATCTCTATGTGGGCGTGATGACCGTGGTTAATTCCGTGCGGGAGATTATCTCTCTTCCCGTCCAGGGTCTGACCAACAGTGCCCAGCCCGTTATGGGGTTTAACTATGGGGCGGAGGAATATCAGCGGGTGAAAAAGGCCATTGTCTTTATCTCTGTGGTATCCGTTATCTACACGACCGCCGCCTGGAGCCTGGTGCACGGCTTTCCGGAATTTTTCATCCGGATTTTTAACCAGGACAAGGAACTGGTGGCAGCGGGCATCCCGGCGATGCAGATTTACTATTTCGGATTTTTTATGATGTCCTTACAGTTTGCCGGGCAGTCCGTGTTCGTGGCACTGGGAAAATCAAAGAGGGCGGTATTTTTCTCCATTTTCCGGAAGGTGATTATCGTAATTCCCATGATTGTCCTTCTGCCGTCCCTGTTTGGGCTTGGCGTGGACGGGATTTTTATGGCAGAACCGATTTCTAACTTTATCGGAGGAATGGCCTGCTATGTGACCATGCTTATTACTGTGCTGCCGGAACTATCCGGCGGGAACGAAAGAATAAACATATAATTTTAGACCTAATAATAAAAACGAAGGAAAACAAAAGAGAAAAGCTGTAGTGTTCTATGCTATGGCTTTCTTATTTTTATACAAATATAACAAAATAAAGTCTGATTTTATAGAATTATTGCACATGGACATTTAGAACAAATCCGATTATAATAAATTTGCAAGCAAAATTAGACCTAATTTTAATCCCTGTATTTTGGCAGGTGAGAGAATGGAAAAGGAGAGTAGTGATGAAAAAAAGAAAAATGATAGCGTTATTGTGCTGTACTGCTATGACGGCTGGTCTGGCGGGATGCGGTGGTTCAGAAAACTCTTCCCCGGCGACGACGGCTGCTGTGAATGCAGGGGCAGAGTCCGCCGCAGATGATTCGCAGGTGGATGCAGATAATTCACAGGCGGCTGCAGATGAGAAAACCTTTAATATTGACCTGGCGACCAACTATGCGGCAGATGGGCCTGCCGGAATCGCACTGGAAAAGTTTGTAAACGATGTGGCAGAAAAGTCTGGCAATAGCATTAATATCAGCCTGTTTACGGATGGTACATTAGGAAGTGCAGCCGATAATTACTCTTCAGTGGCCAGCGGGGATTTGGATATGGCGATGACAGGTCTGGAGGGTTTGGATTTGTATGCACCGGAATATACCTTCCTGGACAGTCCGTTTTTGATTGAAAGCTGGGAGCACATGGATGCCTTGCTGGAGAGCGGGATTGGCGACAGCTTAAAGGCGCGGTACGAGGAAAATGGTTTTGTAACTTTAGGATGGCATCACCGGGATATCCGTGAGTTGGCTTCCAATAAAGAAGTAAAGGCTCCGGCCGATGTGGAAGGTTTAAAGCTTCGTCTTCCCGGTATGACTGTTTATGTGGATACCTGGAGCGCATTAAACGTAAGTTCTACCACTGTAGCCATGAGTGAACTCTATACCGCATTACAGACTAAAGTTGCAGAAGCCTGTGAGGGCGGCTATGAGCAGATGAACACCTTAAAGCTGTATGAGGTACAGGATTATATCGCAGAAACCGAACATGTTTATGAATTTGTAGGTTTGTTTATTAATAAAGATTTATATGATTCCATGAGCGATAACCAGAGGCAAATCTTAAATGACTGTGCGGCAGAAAACCTGGAATATGCGGACCGGCTGTCGGATGAAAGCAGGGAAGAGTATAAGAAAGCGTGTCTGGACGGCGGGATGACCCTGGTGGATATAGATCGTGCGGCCTTCCGTGAATCTCTGTCGGATTTCTATCAGAAGCAGTTTGAGAGCAAGTGGACGGTTACGACCTATGACGAAGTGATGAGTTATGCCAAGTAAGGAGGCTTTCCTCAATGTTAAAGAAAATCGCTTATTGGTATTTGAAAATTGTAGAAACCGTCTGTGTTCTTCTGCTCTGTGTAATGCTTGGCTGCATGTGCATACAGATTGGCTGCCGTCTTTTAACCATCGGACAGAATTTTACCGAAGAACTTGCGCGGATAAGTTTCAGTCTGCTGATCTTTTTGGGGGCACCGCTTGCGCTTGCTGAGGGGGCGGATATTTCGGTGGATATGGTGGTGAATGTCCTTCCGGCCCCGGTAAAACGGGCGGTTGAGTTATTTGTCCATCTTTTGATTGCCCTGTTCAGTGCGTTCTGCATCCGCAGTCTGATTACCTTTACCGGGAGCAATGTAGGGGTTACGGCGGTTTCTATGACCTGGATTAAGATGAACTGGCTGTACTATTCATTTATGTTTTCATTTGGCTGCCTGTTTGTAGTGGCTCTGGTGAAAGGTTTTGCTGCCATAGCCGGAAAGCCGGATGTTATGGATATTAATGCGGCAGAGAAGGAAAGAGAAAAAAGGGAAGAAAAGGAGATGGATCTAGGCTTATGAAAATGATGATTGTAGTAATTCTTATATGTATGCTTGCTCTGTTTCTTTTAAAAGTCCCTGTTTATATCAGTATGGCTCTGACCGGCTGTGCCCTGATGATGGCAACCAGCGGCATGAAGTGGAGTATTCTAAGTCAGTATCTTTACACCGGAACAAATTCCTTTACCCTGCTTGCTATCCCGCTGTTTTTGCTGGCAGCAAAGCTGATGAATACCGGCGGTATTACGAAAAAGCTGTTTGCTTTCTGTATGAAAGTAGTCGGCTGGATGCCGGGCGGACTTGGGCATGTAAATATTCTCTCCAGCGTAATCTTTGCCGGAATGTCCGGAACGGCTGTATCGGATGCCGGCGGGCTTGGGGCGATTGAGATTAAAGCGATGAATGAAAATGGCTTTGACAATGATTTCTCCTGCTGTGTAACGGCAGCTTCCTCTACATTAGGTCCAATTATTCCGCCCAGTATTCCGTTGGTGGTTTATGCTACGGTTTCCGGCGCGTCGGTTGGTGCCCTGTTTATGGCAGGGATTGTTCCGGGAATTGTGATGGCGCTGATTATGATGGGCGTGGTAACGGTCTTTGCCTTAAAACGGCATTACCCCAGAACCCCGTTCCCCGGTGCCAGGGACTTTCTCCATGCATTAAAAGAGGGATTTCTTCCTCTAATGGCACCCTTTATTCTGCTTATGGGTATTTATGGCGGCGTGTTTACGCCTACGGAGAGTGCTGCCATCGTGGTTCTTTACAGCTTGTTTCTGGATACGGTGGTTTACCGGGAACTGACTATGAAGAAGTTTATTTCGCTGTTAAAGGAAACCGTGCGTGATTCGCTGACCATTGCCCTGATTATCGCAGGAGCAACGTTTTTCGGCTATGTGGCAACCCGGGCAAAGATTCCACAGATGATTTTAACTGCGATGACCAGTGTGGTTTCCAATAAATTTATGCTGTTGATTATCATTAATATTTTCCTGCTGATTATCGGTTGTTTTCTGGAAACGGCATCGGCGATTACGATTGTGGTTCCACTGATTCTGCCGCTGCTTACTGCCTATGATATCAACCTGACACAGTTTGGTATTATTATGGTTTTAAACCTGATGATAGGACTTTTAACACCGCCGTTTGGGCTGGTGCTGTTTGTTATCAGCAAGATTGGAAATATTTCTGTGGGAAGGTTTTCCAAGGCACTGCTTCCCTGGCTTGGCGCATTAATAGCAGCACTGCTGCTGATTACGTTTGTTCCGGGACTCAGCCTGTGGTTTCCGACATTGCTGGGAATGAGCGTCTAGCATGTTTTAAAATGATGAAGCGCTTTTTTGCTTTATTTTAGAAAAAACATGACAGCAAAGAGAGTTGAGGGGATGAAAATAATAATGATAAGAAAGTCGAGGATAATTGCATGAAAATCACAGCAGTTAAGGGGATAGCGCTGCGCTGCCCATGTTCGCCGATTAGCGATGCATTGTCAACCTCTGCTGCGCGGCAGGCATTGCTGGTCAAGATAGAAACGGATCAGGGGCTTTATGGTATCGGTGAGGCGTTTACCTATGGTGCACCTCTTGCCGTGATGAAACATATTGTGGAGCAGCAGCTTGGGCCGATGCTTATGGGCTGTGAATCCTGCCATATTGAGGAAATCTGGAACACCCTGTACTGGAGAAGCATTGCCCATGGAAGAAGGAGTGTAGTGATGGGGGCAATCAGCGGAATTGATATTGCCCTGTGGGATCTCTTGGGCAAATCCGTACATATGCCGGTGTGCAGGCTTTTGGGACAGCACTGGGACAAGGTACCGTCCTATGCCAGCGGGGGTTTTTACGCACCGGGAAAAGGTATGGATGAACTGCGAAAAGAGATGGAAGGCTATAGAAAGAAAGGTTACCGGGATGCCAAGTTAAAAATCGGAAGAAACCTTGAACGCCCGGGAGCGCCGCTTCGCTATATGGCAAATCAGGAGTGCTGCGTTACCTTAGAAGAGGATTACCGGCGCGTGGAAGCCGTAAAGGAGATTATAGGAAACGGGCGTGTGATTGTGGATTCAAATGCTTCCTGGGATTCCTACACGGCGTTAAACTGCGGAAGAGAACTTTATCGGCTGGGTGTGTGCTGGCTGGAAGAGCCGATACCTTTTGAAGATCTGGAAGGGATGCAGAGGCTTTCAAGGGAACTTTCTGAGGTGCAGATTATCGGGTGCGAAACGCAGCAGGGGGCGAAAAACTTTGAAACGATGGTAAGGATGGATGCCGTGGATATCGTGCAGCCCGACATCGGCTGGGCCGGGGGATTTACGGAGTGCAGAAAAATAGGAGCTCTGGCCGAAGCTTCAGGAAGAAAGATTTCCCTGCACTGCTTTGGTTCGGCGGTGCTGTTTGCGGCAAGTCTGCAGCTTGCCGCATCCATGGCAAATACGGAAATAATGGAATCGGAGGAAAATCCCAATCCATTAAAGTCCGAACTGTTAAAAGGGGACTTTGCTGCCGATGAACAGATGAATTTCTATGTTCCTGACGGTGACGGTTTGGGGATAGAACTGGACTGGACGAAACTGGAAGAATATATTATAATGGTATAAAGCTTACGTGCCTGCCTGCGGTGTAGCTGTGGCAGGCACTTTATTTTTTAGCGGGGATGGAGGAAAGATTATGGAAGGACAGCTTCATACGGGTGCCGAACTTTTAGCGGATGAAATAGCACAGAAAATCAGGGCAAAGATTCAAAATCAGCAGTACAAGGCGGGGCAGCGCCTGACCGTGCGGCTTTTGTGTGAAGAGTTCGGCACCAGTGAAACCCCGGTTAAGCAGGCATTAAACCAGTTAGTTACGACTGGGCTTGTTGTTTCTATTCCTAAATGCGGGATGCGCGTGCGTGAATTTAATTTTCAGGATATGAAAAATAACTGGGAAGCACGTATGATGATCGAGCAGTTCTGCGCCGTGTCTGCTGTGGAACTGGCACGCCACGATGAGGAATTTGTTACCCATGTCCAGGAAATCCTTCGTATTTCCAATGCAGAATATGAGCGCTGCATTAAGGATTATACCAAGGAAAATTTTAACCTTTTGTATGAACGCGATCGAGCCCTGCACATGGAGTTGGTAAAGTGCTGCCAGAATGCACAAATTATGGAAATGTACGACAGCCTGAATGCCCACGCAGGAATGTTCGTCGGCTATGCCTGCCACACGCCGGGAACTCTGCGCCAGGTGCAGGTACAGCATACCGAGATTGTCCACCAGCTTGTCTTCTGTGATGTGGAGGGGTTGAAAAAGGAGATTGAAAAGCATATTTATTCGACCATTCAGATTTACCGTCAGGCGAAGATGGGGAGGGAGTCTGCACGCGGATGCTGAATAGGTTTGATTTGTTGTAGAAAGTAAAATATATGGGGTGCTCACTGGATCGAACACCCCGTTTTATTATGAATACTCCCTGAAAGAATTTACTTGGTTTAAAAAAATCACTTCAACAACCATGTTTCTATCTGATTTACTTCGATTATTTCATCATCGGTGTCATTCATTTGAAATTCATACTGGTATATGCGCTCATCAAAGGTCATAGTTCATCGACAGCCTTTCTTTTTGTGCAGTGCTGGTTATTCAGAAACATATTTTTATTATATATTCTTTTTTTAATTTGCTCAAGGGTTTATTGCCAGGATGTGAATTGTATGTGAAGTGTAACCCGTAAAGTATAGCTGATATGTTTAGGAAAGTGCTGGAGTGGACAAAATGGGAAAAATATACTATAATGGCAGCAAGCTTACATGTCTGCCTGCTGTGTATTCTTTGGCTGACAGGAGTTTTGCATTATTTTTGCGGGAAGATTTGATGCAGAAAGAGGAAGGTTCGCTGCGGGAAGAGGCTTTGCAGCCAGAGGAAGACTTTTTGCGGGAAGATGACGGTCAGGCGGTGCAGGGACTAAATCCATACAGTCAATATATTGTTAGCGGTGAAGAAAATGAATGGGTTGTAAAAACATTGACGCAGGAGGCTTTTCACTCAATAATTCAGCCGTTACTGGAAGAAACATTTACTGCATGATCATGTAAAGTTATCAACAGCAATCAGCTCCTGTATCTATTCTTATTTGCAGGAAAAGGGGATTGAAGATTATCATAAAAAGCTGTTTTTGGATGGGAAAACATTTTATCAGGAAAAAGTTAATCGAGCAGGATTTAATGCAAAAAAGGAATACTGGGAATCTTATGATCAAATGAATGTAATGATATCGAATAGTTTTGATTCATAAACCGAAACTTTACAACAAAAAGGTCATTCCAAAGAAAGGAAGGTTATGTGATGGCGTCTGCACAGAGAAAACGGTATACAATAGATGATATTTATGCCTTGCCGGAAGGACAGCGTGCGGAGTTAATTGATGGACAAATTTACTCTATGGCTCCTCCAAAAAGAATACATCAAAGGTTAGTTCATCAATTTGAAAGAATCATCGGAAACTATATTGTGGAAAAGCATGGTGACTGTGAAGTTTATCCTGCTCCATTTGCTGTATTTTTAAATGCTGATAATAAAAACTATGTTGAGCCGGATATTTCTGTTATCTGTGACAAAAATAAGTTAGATGAATATGGCTGTAATGGAGCACCGGATTGGATCATTGAGATTGTTTCTCCTGGCAGCAGAAAAATGGATTATAATATCAAATTGTTTAAATACAGGACAGCAGGTGTTAAAGAATACTGGATTGTAGATTATGAGAAAAATCTTGTGATGGTTTATGATTTCCAGAATGAAGATGGAGATGATTATACATTTTCGGATACGATTCAGGTAGGGATTTACCCTGATTTGGTTATTGATTTGAGTAGTATAATTTAAACTATAAATGGAATAAAGCATAAAATAAAAGCAAAAGGGGTTATGAAGATATACAGAGGCAGGTGGTTTTTATTAGTTTGAACTAACTGCCCCTGTATTTGTTCGTTATTTTGAAAAATATCTTAAAAGTTCAAGATGTGGGGCTGTCAAATGAACTTTAGGAAGACAAGGAATTGAAATCTCGCTTGTTTTCTTTTATGCGGTTTCAAAGACAGAACATCCTCATTCGTTTTTTATTCTTGTCATTCATCGAATACATTATCCGATAAAAAAACCATCCATTGAGCCATTTATCCAACAGAAAATCCTTCAATATTCCGTGAAGGCAGAAATACCGATGCCGGGAACCATTCATCGTCGGGAATAAGCTGTTTTTGCAGTTCTTCTATCTTTTCTTCCCATTCCTCCTGCGATATTTCTTCGGAACTATGTTCTCCCTGCAGGCTGCAGTCCTGTGAATAAAAGTAAAGATATCCCCCATCCTCCTGGCAATCTTTGCGCAATGCGTACAGGGGAAGCATATTATGATTTTTTCCGATCTTTTCTCCGATCTTTCCCTCAAGCTGTCCCACGACCAGATACCAGTCCCCGCCGTAGTCATCCATAAAGATCATCTGCCCGGTTTTCAGAGGAACAAAGCTTTCATGAAGAACGCCCAGGAAGCGCAGACTTATCCAGCCGTTTTCATAAGATAAAACAACAAATCTTCCCCAAGCATGTTCAAAATCTTTGTAGTCCGACGCATTCGGTTGACAGCGGACGAGAAGTTCATTTTCCCCGTCATGATTGACGTCCATAAGAAGATATCGCCAAAGACATCTTCCCGTATCCGGATCAGAAGAATAGTGGTAGGCGATACGGCTTCGATCGGACAGATCTTTTACCCTTGAAAAATTGCCGGATAAAATTTCCTGGTAGGCTTTCCATGCCTCCTGTTCGTTCTCCCCGACGACAAAGGAAACGTTTCCATTTCCCTCATCCAAAGCATCCAGATAAGCCCATTCTTCTTTGGGAAAAAGAGGAAACTGCTCGACCGGAAGCTCTGCATTCTGCCATATTTCCAAAAAGGCAGCCGCGGTTTCCCGACAGTCGCTGTGGGAACATTTCTGATCTGGTTTTGGCGGTGTTCCAAAGGGAACCTTAAAATAATGTTTGACGGTTTTGATGGTTTCGTCGTTTTTCGCAGTCAAAGGAAGTTCATCGTCTTCTGTGGTTAAAGGAACTTTATTTTCTTCGGTGGTCAGAGAAATCCATTCATAAATATCCCCGCCTTCTTCCGGGAGCGGTGCATCAGAGGTCTGGGGGATTTTTCGATTAGAGGAAGTAGCGGAATACACATCCGGATCGGTAAAACAGGTTTCCAGCCGATGGGAGATAAGAAAAGACCCGTCGGCAAGGGGCTGTATCTGCGCAGACGAATAACGTCTGTAGTCATCAAAGTCATAGAGTAGTTCAACCTTCTGGTTTCGGAAGGTGTAAATATGATAAATATTCCCTCCGTCAATGCAGAGCTCCGGCATCTGATCCCCATTACAATCGACAAAAGCATAGGAGGAACGGCTGTCGCCACGAGGATAGCGGTCTGTAGCGGTAAGGCTGTGCCAGTCTTTGGTGGTTAAAAATTCACGGTAGGCGGTTAGAGCCTTGTTTTTGAACTCAATGTTTTTTGCGGAAGGATTCTTCGGAGCAATATTTTCCGGGACATTCGTTTCCGGGGCATTCGTTTCCAGGACATTCGTTTCCCGGACATCCGCTTCCTGGGAAGGTAAAGAAGGTGAGTTGGCGGTTTTGGCATTGCCCATGCAGCCGGACAAAAGCAAAAAGGGCAGGCTAAGGATAAGAAAAAAAGAGTGTTTTTTCTTTTTTGGACAATGGCTATGAAATGCATCCGTGCGTTTTTTCATGTGGTATACACTTACCTTTCTTTGCAGGCTGGGGGATAAAATATCTTCTGCTATGATTATATTTCATTTTATCCGTGTTTTCAATTATTTCCGGCGATTTTCCGATGACTGGACATAAACTTTTATTCGCTCACAAGCCATCGCACCGCCATGAAAAAAGTTCCTAATGAAATTTTCAGAAATTTTTAAATGCCTGGAAAATGATTGTATTCTGTGAAATTTTGCCTTATAATAGGTAATAAATAAGAAATTTTGTGAAATTTCCCAAATTTTGCAAAGATAGTAAATAATTAGAAAGGAGAAAATGGGGCATGGATAAGGTAGTATGGAATGAGCGGCTGAATATCGGGGTGGAGGTTGTCGATAAGGCTCATGCCAAGCTTTTTCAGGTTGTGGGGAATTTAATTGAACTGGTGGAAAATGAGGAAAACTACCAGAAAGCTTGCAAAAGAGGACTGGCTTTCCTGGAAGATTATACCATGAAGCATTTTTTGGAAGAAGAGGCTTATATGCGCTCTGTGAATTACCGGGGCTACGACAGACATAAAGAAATTCATGATACTTTTCGGGACCAGACCCTGGTTTCCCTGAAAAAATCCCTGGAATTATCCGATTACTCCCAGATAGCTACGGAGCGCTTTCTGGGTGTTTTGCTGGGCTGGCTCACCGGGCATATTATGACGGAAGATCAGGAAATTACCGCAGAAAAGTCTTCGGCATCCGGTTATTCGTCCTTTTCTCAAACAGAAACAGCAGCGGCTGTGGAGGCGGTCGGTCAGGCGGTAAAGAATGTATTTGGTCTGCATGCAGAACTTATCGACGATCATTATGACGGGCGAAATATGGGCATGGAATACCGTTGCCGATTAAGCTACAATATGGATAACGGCGAGAAGGTACAGCTTCTTTTAGCCGCTGAAAAAAAATTAATCCGACGGGGCGTGGGAATGCTTTTTGGATTTTCAGCGATGCAGAACGCGGCGTTGGTGGAGGAGGTTTCCTTAGAAATCCTTAAGCAGCTCCTGAATTATATGAATAAACAATATAACGAGGGAAAGGATTATCATCTCAGCAAGGAGGAACTGCTTACCAGCGATGAATTCCGAGCCGATTTTATGACCCGCTATTCCTGCTGTCTGCTGTTTGAAACGCGGCTGGGCTATTTTGTCTTTTGTTCCCGCAAATGGAAGGTGAAAAAGAGAAAAGAAAGAGCTAACAGTGAAAGACCATGAAGAACAGGAAAAAGAGCGTGAAAAACCGTAAAAAGACCATGGGAAAACCGTAAAAAGACCAAGGAAAAACTGTAAAAAGACCAAGAAAAAACCGTAAAAAGACGGAAAAAGGCAGGAGTGATTCTGGCACCCCTGCCTGAAGTGTTCTATGACAATGAAGCATGGACAATGAAGTATGTTTTAATAGACATCATTCGGTTCCTGCACCTCGATCTTCACCTTTTCCTTAGGAAGGGTTATATTTAAAAGGATAGCGACCAAAGTTGCAATCACCACCGGCGATTTTCCAAAAATGGTTGTCACCCATGCCGGGAAGGATGCAAGAGAGGCAGAAGCCTGGGAAACACCCATGCCCAGTGCTGCGGCAAGCCCTACGATGGAGGTGTTCCGATAGTTCATTTCCTCGGTAATCACCAGTTTCATTCCTGTCATGGCAATGGAGGCAAATACCGATACCGTTGCCCCGCCCAGAACCGCATAGGGAATGGTGGTAAGAAGGGCAGAAAACTTCGGGAACAGCCCGGCAACCAGGATGATCACAGCGGCAAGTCCCAGTGTGCACCGGTTGACCACCTTCGTCGTGGTTACAATACCTACGTTCTGGCTGTAAGTTGCCGTGGGCAGACAGCCAAAACATGCTCCGATAATATTCGTAAACCCATAACCCAAAATCGCACCCTGCAGTTCTTCGGTTTTCGGCTCCCGTCCAAGACCGCCGCTGGTGGTTGCCGAGAAATCGCCGATGGCCTGAACCGCATTAATGGCAAAGAGCAGGCCGATGGCAAAGCAGGCTGAAATTTCAAACCGGACAGGGAAGTGGAAGAGTTTGGGAAGCTGAATAATCCCGGCTTCCGCCACACTGTTAAAGTTCACCATACCCATAAAGAAGGCAGCTACATAGCCGACCGCCATTCCGATTAAGATAGAAGCCAGCTTAAAAATACCCTTGCCAAAATGATTCAGCATCGTCACAACCACCAGCGTAAAAATCGCCAGCAGCCAGTTCTTCATCGAACCATAATCGGAGCTTCCCACACCGCCTGCCATATAGTTAATTGCCGTAGGATACAGCGATAAACCAATGGTAAAAACAACCGTTCCGGCAATCAGCGGCGGGAAAAATTTTCGTATTTTCTTAATAAAAATACCAACCAGACCGGCAACCACACCGCCGATGATCTGTGCCCCGAGAATGGTGTTAATATCATACCCCTCAGCAATCGCCTGCATACTGGGAACATAGGCAAAAGAAACCCCGATAATGACCGGAAGCCCCGACCCCAGATGAAATCCGTTCTTTTTTCCAATAGGGAAGAGTTGGAGCAGGGTGGAGAGGGCAGAAATCACCAGAGAAGCCTGGATTAAAATTACCTTATCCGCCCCCGAAACTCCTGCTGCACTGGAAATCATAATCGCCGGGGTAACACAGCCCACAATCATGGCAACCACATGCTGGAGTGCCAGAGGAAGCGCCTGCCCAAATGCCGGTATGCCGTCAAGTTCAAAAAGAGAAGCCTTTGTTTTTGTATTTCCCATAATAACCTCCATTTACTGATGGATTCTGGTACCCGTTTTCCCCAAAATTCCGTCCTTTGCTTTTTCCAATAAGGTAATTAATGCTGTTCTTCCTTCCCCGGAGCTGGCAAACTTCACGGCAGCCTGTACCTTGGGCAGCATGGAACCAGGAGCAAAATGTCCTTCTTCCATGTACTGCTCGGCCTTCTTAACCGGTAAATCTTCCAGCCAGGTTTCGTTGGGCTTACCAAAGTTAATTGCTACCTTTTCTACTGCCGTTAAGATAATCAGGAAATCGGCATTTAACTCTTCTGCTAACAGGCAGCTTGCAAAATCCTTGTCGATAACGGCACTTGCGCCCTTTAAGTGATTGCCCTGCTTGGTTACGGGGATACCGCCGCCGCCGCAGGCGATCACCAGCTGACCGGATTCCACCAGGGACCGGATTGCGCCGATTTCAATGATTTCCGCTGGCTTTGGAGAAGCAACCACACGACGCCAGCCGCGTCCGGAATCTTCTTTCATCACGTAATCGTATTTTTTCTCGGCAATCCTTGCCTGCTCCTCGGTCATAAAGTGGCCGATGGGCTTGGATGGGGATAAAAAGGCAGGGTCGTCGGCATCTACGCGGATCTGGGTGATCATGGTCGCGACGGGGATATTGAAAATGCTGCGGTTATACAATTCTTCGCGCAGGGCGTTCTGGAGATCGTAGCCGATGTAAGCCTGGCTCATGGCAACGCAGACGGAGAGTGGGGTGTTGGGCTGCTTTTCGTCCTCGCGGCTTAATGCTGCCATGGCGTTATTGATCATGCCGACCTGCGGGCCGTTTCCGTGTGCTACAACAACTTCGCAGCCTTCTTCGATTAAGTCAACGATGGCTCTTGCCGTGATTTTAACGGCAGTCATCTGTTCCGGTAAAGTATTTCCCAGGGCATTTCCGCCAAGGGCAATCACGATTCGTTTTTTCTTTTCCATGTGTGGGAGGTCCTTTCTGTTTTCTTGTTTTTTGATAGTATTTAAGATTTCCTATAAACTTAGCGAATAAAAAAGTCAGAAAGGGCCGCCTGGAACGAAAATCAGGCGGCCCATTAAGGTTCCAATCGTGCGATATTGTATGTAAAGTTATCTTTTTACGCTATTGGTTTATTCAAATACGCGAGGTGCTTTTCTTTCTTCCAGCTTCTTTAAGATTTCCTGTGGGTTTTCAAATTTAGCAAGGAAGATCATGGCAGCGATGATATATGGCTTGAAGCTGGCTTCTTTGTACAGCGGATCGCGGTAGCGGTCGAATACGGAAGCGTCAACTTCGCCGGTTTCACAGCTTACGCCGGTGATGTCGGCTGGCAGGCAGTGCAGGTAGAGCGCCTTGCCGTCTTTGGTCGTCTTCATCAGTTCTTCCGTACAAGCCCAGTCCTTATGCTGTGCATTCTGTGCCAGAAGCTCCTTCTCCAAAGCCTTAATTCCCTCTAAATCGCCCTCGCCGTACAGATTCGTTCTCTTTTCCATAGCGGCAAACGGTGCCCAGCTCTTAGGATAAACAATATCGGCATCCTTAAATGCTTCTTCCATAGAATTAACACGCTTAAAGGAACCACCGGTAGCCTCTGCATTCTTCTTAGCAACTTCCTCAACCTCCGGCATAACCTCATAACCTTCCGGATGAGCCAAAACAACATCCATACCAAAACGTGTCATCAATCCAATAACACCCTGCGGAACCGATAATGGCTTACCATAAGAAGGAGAATAAGCCCAGGTCATCGCCAGCTTCTTACCCTTTAAGTTTTCCACGCCGCCAAACTCATGAATAATGTGCAGCATATCTGCCATACACTGTGTAGGATGGTCAATATCACACTGAAGGTTTACCAAAGTAGGCTTCTGCTCCAGAATACCAGCCTTATTTCCCTCCGTAACCGCATCAACAACATCATGCATGTACTTATTGCCCTTGCCAATATACATATCATCACGGATACCGATAACATCAGCCATAAAGGAAATCATATTTGCCGTTTCACGAACCGTTTCGCCATGGGCAATCTGGGACTTGCCTTCATCCAAATCCTGAACTTCCAATCCCAACAAATTACATGCCGAAGCAAAAGAGAAACGTGTACGGGTAGAATTATCACGGAACAAAGAAATTCCAAGGCCGCTCTCAAACACCTTCGTAGAGATATTATTCTCTCTCATAAAGCGCAGAGCATCCGCAACCGTAAACACAGCCTCCAATTCCTCATCCGTCTTTTCCCAGGTCAGGAAAAAGTCATTATTGTACATTTCTTTAAAATTTAAAGCGTTTAATTTGTCGATATAATCCTGAAGAGTCTTCATCGTATTTGCTCCTTTTTTATGTTTTTATGATTTTTTTGTTTTTTATTTTTCTCTTTTATTGTTCTCTATACTAATCTTTATTTATGAGTCAGAAAAGTTTTATTTGCAGTATAATGTTGGTAATGCCGCATAAACCGCCGCGCACCGTACCAGATCATCTTTCCAGGTCTTCTCATTCGGTGCATGTGCCTGTGCCTCTGCTCCTGGTCCAAATCCGATACATGGAATCCCGTTTCTACCCATAATCGAAACCCCATTCGTCGAGAACGTCCACTTATCGGTGAGCGGACGCTCTTTCCGCAATGCAATCGTTTCCTCATTTCCCTGACGCTCGTCGCCATAAAGCCCGCGGTGTGCCTCCTCTAATGCCTTCGTTACCTTATGATCTTCCGGAATTACCCAAGTCGGGAAGTAGCACTCGATAGGATATACCAGGTTTGTATAAGAAGGACGGGAATACTCATACATAGAAACCTTCACATCATCCCCATATTTCTTAACACTCGGCAGAGCGCGAATCTCATCCAGACAGCTTTCCCAGGTTTCTCCAGCCGTCATCCGGCGATCCAGGGAAACCGAGCAGGAGTCTGCTACCGCACAGCGGCTTGGAGAAGTAAAGAAAATCTCCGAAGTCGTAACCGTACCGCGTCCTAAGAACCGTGCTTCCTTCCACTGCGGATTATATTTCTCATCCAGCATCTTAACTAAGCCCTTAACTTCCGTCCCGTCAGCCGCGTCATTTTCATTTAATGCACGAATATCCTGAAGAATATCTGCCATCTTATAAATCGCATTATCACCGCGCTCCGGTGCAGAACCATGGCAGGAAATTCCGGTTACATCCACACGGATTTCCATACGTCCTCTCTGTCCGCGGTAGATTCCGCCGTCGGTAGGCTCTGTAGATACCACAAATTCAGGGCGAACCTTATCTTCATTAATAATATACTGCCAGCAAAGACCGTCACAGTCTTCTTCCTGAACCGTACCGGTTACCAGCACCGTGTACTTATCGCTTAACAGGCCCAGATCCTTCATAATTCTTGCGCCGTAAACCGCAGATACAATGCCGCCGAGCTGGTCAGAAGTTCCGCGTCCGCCGATTTCCAGGTCATTTTCAAACCCTTCATACGGATCAAAGTTCCAATTATCACGATTTCCGATACCTACCGTATCAATATGCGCATCAAAGCCGATTAAGGTAGAACCTGTTCCCATGTAGCCTAAAACATTGCCCATCGGGTCAATTTCCACTTTGTCAAATTCCAGCTTGCGCATTTCCTCGGCAATGCGGTCGATATGATCCTTCTCGCCGCAGCTCTCACCCGGGAACTTCACGATGTCGCGTAAAAACTTGGTCATGTCCTTTTCATAATTTTTTGCGGCCTCATTAATTTTCTTGAAATCCATAATTTCCTCCATTCTGTGCAGGTTTTGCACGGTCAGGGTTTTCCCCATAATAAAATGTTTTATTGTGTATGGGGGTTGTGTATTTTGGTTTGAATACCCCGTATCCCCCCACGCCGGAAGTATGGTTTTGTTTTTTCTTTGGGTTTAACGTTCTTTTCCTTCCCAAATAATGTTTTTATATCGCTCAGGGTCAGTATCGCCTTCCGTAGAGAAGAGCAGTACACGGGAGGACGAGTCTAACCCAATGGCTTCACGTAAATCCTTGTATTCGTCCATGGTCATAATACATGCCAGGACACCGAAGGGAGCAGCACCGGATTCGCCGCTTGTCACCTGCGGATCGCCCTTAATCGGAGCGGAGAGCATCCGCATACCCTTAGCCGCTGCCCAGTCCGGAGCAGAGATAAATACTTTAACATGGTTCTTTAAAATATCCCAGGAAATGGTATTTGGTTCGCCGCAGGCAAGCCCTGCCATAATGGTCTGCATATCGCCGTCTACAATGCGCGGATCGCCGTCCCCGGCAGCAGCGCCCTTGTAAAGACAGGCAGCCACATCTGCTTCAACAACAACAACGGTCGGCGGGTTTTCCGGATAACGGTTGGCAAAATACCCCTGAACCGCACCCGCCAGAGATCCGACACCTGCCTGAACAAACACATGGGTAGGACGGTCGCAGCCATATTCGGAAAGCTGTTCATTTGCCTCCATTGCCATCGTGCCGTAGCCCTGCATAATCCAGGCCGGGATTTCCTCGTAGCCGTCCCATGCGGTATCCTGTACCACGACGCCGTTTTCGGTCTTAGCAGCGGCAGCAGCAGCCATGCGCACGCATTCATCGTAGTTGACTTCCTCGATTGTCGCCGTGGCGCCTTCCTTGCGGATGTTGTTTAAACGGGTTTCTGTAGAACCCTTGGGCATGTAGACAACGGCTTTTTGTTTCAGCCGGTTTGCTGCCCAGGCAACACCGCGTCCGTGGTTTCCGTCCGTTGCCGTAAAAAAGGTTGCCTGCCCAAATTCCTCTCTCAGCTTATCGGAGGTCAGTACATGGTAGGGAAGTTCAGAAACATCCTTTCCGGTCTGCTTCGCTATGTAACGTGCCATGGCAAAAGAGCCGCCAAGTACCTTAAATGCGTTTAATCCGAAACGATAAGATTCATCCTTAATGTAAACCTCACCAAGCCCTAAATACTCTGCCATCTTCTCCAGCTTCTGCAGAGGTGTTTTGCTGTACTGCGGAAAGCTTTCGTGGAATGTTCTGGCTTTCTTAACTTCTTCAAGTGCCATCACCTTTAACTGAGAATCCTCGGTTTTCGGCATATTGTTTTCCACCCATAAAATTGGCTGGTTCATGATGATTTCCTCCTTATTTTCACATTGCTTGTTTTCATTTTTGTCGTTCAGATGCTTTTTTAAGTCCGTCAAAAGCAGTCACTTCCTTAAATTTATACCATCTAAAATTTATACCATCTAAAGTTCAATAATTTACACAATCCACAGATGTTATAAACATCAGTTTTCTGCCTTCTCGCTGTCACCTTCGCCTTGCTTTGCCTTTCCGTTTACATCAATGTAGCTGTAAAGCGTAAACTTGGAAATACCAAAGTACTTGGAAACCTTGTCGCCGGACTTGGTAATCAGGAAGGCACCTGCTTCATTTAAAAACTGGATAGCAGTAATCTTTTCTTCCTTATTCATCAGTGCAGCCGGTTTTCCCACCAGGGCAACGGACTGTTCAATCAGGTTATCCAGCAAATCATTGACATTTGTAACAATCTGCTCCGGCTGCTTATCCTTTTCCGCTTCCTCCGATTCAATCATGGTTTTAATTACCTGGTCGAAATGCATCAAATCCGTAATATCATAATTAATGGAGAGCAGATAGTGAACCTCGCCGGACTCATCTTTAATGTACATGGTGCTGGATTTTAAGATTTGTCCGTTTGCTGTCTTGGTCAGGTAGCCCAGATGGTCGGCTAAGCTATCCGGGTGCTTCTTTAAGGCATCCAGCGTCTTTAGCACAATCCTTGACGAGCTTCCGCCAATCTGCCGGTTGGTAATATGTCCGTTTTCAATATGGACAATGGAATGTTCCAAATCCTCGGCATATAAATCATGGACAACAATCTCGCAGTTTTTCCCAAACTCTTTGGCAAATCCCGCGGCGATTTGAGTTAAAAGTTCTAAGGTATAACTCATCGGGCATCCCTCCTTTTTACTTCCGGTGTGCTCTTGTTTACCTTATTCCTAAATCTTCCCGGAGTCACTATTTTGACAGGAAATCCATCGGCAAATAAGTTCCCGGAAAATGGATGAATCTCTGTCATTTTTTCAAGAGCGCTTCTTGTCATACATCCATCATAGCACAAAAATTTAAAAATGCAAGAGGAAAATACAAAATTTTTTAGATAATCTAAAATTTTTTGTATTTTGGGCTTGCAATATCTTATTTTTAGTGATAGTATTAGGCTATGAAGATAATGCACTTTAGAAATTGTGCAGGTTGAACACAAAAATCCCCAAAATCTAGAAGAAGAAAAAGGAGGAAAAATAATGATACTGATAGGAAACGGACGTCTGGCGACGAGGGATGCTTCCCATCCATTTTATGAAATCGGAGCTGTCGTAACCGACGGAAACCGGATTGTCAAGGTGGGCGATTATTTAACATTAAGGAAGGAATATCCCCAGGCAGAATTTATCGATGCTAAGGGCGGGGTAATAATGCCAGCCTTCATCAACACCCATGAGCATATCTACAGCGCCATGGCAAGAGGCTTGAGTATAAACGGCTATCATCCAAACGGCTTTCTGGACATATTAGATGGAATGTGGTGGACAATCGACCGCCACCTGACCATCGAACAGACCCGCCAGAGTGCAATGACCACCTATATTGACAGCATTAAAAACGGCGTAACCACTGTATTTGACCATCATGCAAGCTTCGGCGAAATCCCGGACAGCTTATCCGCGATTGAAGATGCAGCAAAAACCCTGGGCATTCGTACCTGCCTTTGCTATGAAATCTCCGACCGCGACGGAAAAGAGAAGGCAAAAGAATCCGTTCTGGAAAATGAGCGCTTTATCAAGCATGCACTTGCCGATAAGAGCGGCATGATTGCAGGAATGATGGGAATGCACGCTTCCTTTACCATTTCCGACGAAACCATGGAACTGGCAAGAAGCCATAAGCCGGAAGGCGTGGGCTATCACATCCATGTAGCAGAGGGAATCGAGGATCTGCACCATTGCCTGAAGCATTACGGAAAGAGGATTCTGGATCGGCTGTACGACTGGGATATTCTGGGACCAAAGACGATAACGGCACATTGTATCTATGTCAATGAGCATGAGATGCAGTTATTAAAGGAAACCGATACCTGCGTAGTACATAACCCCGAGTCCAATATGGGCAATGCCTGCGGATGCCCGCCTACGATGGCGATTGTGCATCATGGAATTTTGACAGGTTTGGGAACGGACGGGTATACGCATGATGTACTGGAATCCTTTAAGGTAGCCAATGTCCTGCATAAACACCATCTCTGCGATGCCAATGCAGCATGGGGAGAGGTACCAAAGATGCTGTTTGAGGGGAACGCAGAGATTGCAGAAAGGTATTTTGGACAGACATTAGGTGTATTGAAAGAAGGGGCAGCGGCAGATGTGATTGTAAGCGATTATATACCGCGGACACCAATGGATGGATCGAATGTGAACGGGCATATTTTGTTTGGGATGAATGGACGAAGTGTGACGATGACGATGTGCAATGGGAAGGTGCTGATGAAGGATCGGGAACTTGTCGGGATCGATGAGGAGAAGGTACTGACCGATGTGAGGGCAGAGGCAGGGAAGCTGTGGAAAAGCATAAATGGGTAGGGGGTGCTGATAGGCTACCTTATTAATATGCTAACTAATATGCTGACATCCAAATTTACCGCAGTCCAACATAACATCAAAAAAATTCTATAAAGAAAAGGAGAATAAATAATGAGCGATAAAATGACCCCCATTCCATTTTCGCAGTTAATGGAGTGGATTTTAGCTGAACATAAGAAAGGAAGCATCTTCGGCATCAAGCGTCCGTTCATTGCCGGTGAGGGTAAGCCTTATGAAATCTTTGGACGGAAGCTGGAAACTCCCTTCGGTCCGGCGGCTGGCCCGCACACGCAGTTGGCGCAGAATATTATGGCGGCTTATTATGCGGGGAGCAGGTTTTTTGAGTTAAAGACGGTGCAGGTTCTTGACGGTGAGGATCTCCCGGTTTCCAAGCCCTGTATTAAAGCCGATGACGAGTGCTACAATGTAGAATGGTCCACCGAACTCTACGTTCCCCAGGCATTTAATGAGTACGTGAAGGCATGGTTTGCCTGCCAGGTGATGGCGAAAGAGTTTGGACTGGGGGCAATGGATGGGTTCCAGTTTAATATGAGTGTCGGCTATGACTTGGCAGGAATCCAGACCGAAAAGGTGAATTCGTTTATTGAAGGGATGAAGGATGCTTCGGGAACGGAGGTTTTTGAGGAGTGCAAGACCTGGCTTTTGGAGAATCTGGATCGGTTTTCGGCTTTGACGAAGGAGGATGTGGAGGGAATTTCCCCGAATATCTGCAACAGTATTACGCTTTCTACGCTGCACGGATGCCCGCCGACGGAGATTGAGAGGATTGCAACCTATTTATTGACGGAAAAGGGGACGAATACCTTTATTAAGTGTAATCCTACCTTATTGGGTTATGAATATGCGCGGAGCATGATGGATAAGATGGGGTATGATTATGTGGCATTTGGGGACTTCCATTTTAAGGATGATCTGCAATATGAAGATGCAGTGCCGATGCTGCAGCGGCTGCAGGCATTGGCAGACAGCAGGGAACTGGCATTTGGGGTGAAGATTACCAATACGTTTCCGGTGGATATTAAGGCAGGTGAGCTTCCGGGTGAGGAAATGTACATGTCCGGGAAATCGCTGTATGCGCTTTCCATGTCGGTTGCGGCAAAATTATCGAAGGATTTTGGCGGGAAACTCAGGATTTCGTATTCGGGCGGTGCGGATGTGCTGAATATTGAGGATATTGTGGCAGCGGGGATCTGGCCGGTGACGATGGCAACGACGATGTTAAAGCCGGGTGGTTATCAGAGATTAGAGCAGATTGGACAGCTGTTTGCGGGGCTGGATGCGGCAGAGTTTAGCGGCGTGGATGCTGTGCGTGTGGCTGAACTGGTGGACGAGGTTGCCTCAAATCCTTACCATGTGAAGGCAGTTAAGCCTCTGCCGTCGCGCAAGATGAAGAAGGAAGTGCCGTTAGTGGATTGCTTTGTGGCTCCATGTAAGGAAGGATGCCCGATTCATCAGGATATTACGGCATATCTGAAGCTGGTAGGTGAAGGGAAGTTTTTGCAGGCTTTGGAGGTAATTACGGAGAAGAATCCATTGCCCTTTATTACGGGAACGATTTGTGCACATAATTGTATGAGCAAGTGTACAAGGAATTTCTATGAAGATCCGGTCAATATCCGCAGGAGTAAGCTGGAAGCGGCAGAGGGCGGTTTTGAGGCGCTGATGGCAGGGATTGTAAAGCCGGTTATCGATGCGGGGAAGAAGGCAGCGGTTGTCGGCGGAGGACCTGCGGGGTTAAGTGCGGCATATTTCCTGGCAAAAGCCGGATGGCAGGTTCGGGTGTTTGAAAAGGATGAGAAGTTCGGCGGCGTGGTGCGCAATATTATTCCTGGCTTCCGTATCGGCGAGGATGTGATTGAGAAGGATGTTGCCCTGGTTAAAGCTATGGGCGTGGAGCTGATGGGCGGCGTGGAGATTTTGGACTTGGCGGAGCTGAAATCGCAGTATGATGCTGTGGTTGTGGCAGTGGGTGCAAATGAACCGGGAGTTTTGCGTCTGGAAGGCGAGAAGCCGGTGAATGCGCTGGAGTTTTTGCGCCGGTTTAAGGAGAGCGATGGCAAGGTTGATTTAGGGAAGAATGTTGTCGTGATCGGCGGCGGAAATACGGCAATGGATACTGCCAGGGCAGCAAAGAGAAACAGCGGTGTTGAGAAGGTTTCCCTGGTTTACCGCAGAACAAAGCGGTTTATGCCGGCAGATGCGGAAGAACTGGAGATGGCAGTTGCGGACGGCGTGGAGTTTGCTGAGCTTTTAGCGCCGGTGAAGCTGGAAAACGGGAAGCTGACCTGCAGGAAGATGGTGCTTGGCGATTATGACGAGAGCGGACGGCGCGGCGTTGTGGAAACGGATGAGCTGGTGGAGGTTTTAGCCGATACTGTGATTGCAGCGGTTGGCGAGAAGGTTCCGACAGAATATTATCAGAAGAATGGTATTGCCGTGGACGACCGGGGCAGGGCTGTGGTAAACCCGGAAACGATGGAAACCAGCGTGAACGGAATCTATGCTGTGGGCGACGGTGTGAAGGGGCCGGCAACCGTTGTTGAGGGTATCCGCGACGGACGTCTGGCAGCGGAGGCGATTGCAAAGAAAACATTGGCAAGGGATTTTGAGGACAATGTGGATGAAGACGGGATCTATGCGAAGAAGGGGCAGTTATTAAGAGAGAGCAGCGAGCCGGAGAGCAGCCGCTGTCTGACCTGTTCGGCAATTTGTGAAAATTGTGTCGAAGTCTGCCCGAACCGTGCGAATATTTCCGTGAAAGTTCCTGGAAAGGCAATGCATCAGATTATTCATGTGGACTATATGTGCAATGAGTGCGGGAACTGTAAGAGCTTCTGCCCATATGACAGTGCACCGTATTTGGATAAGTTTACTCTGTTTGCCAATGAAGCAGATATGGAGAACAGCAAGAACCAGGGCTTTGCTGTTTTGGATAAGGAAGCCGGGAAATGTAAGGTTCGGCTGTTTGGAAAGGTGCTGGATTATGTGGCTGGCGCAACGCCGGAGGAAGTACCGGAAGGGCTTCGCGGGATTATCGATACGGTGATTAAGGATTATGGGTATTTGTTGATGAAGTAAGAGGAAGGCTTTATTTTCTGGGTAAAGGTCAGGGAAGTAAATGCTGTTTTCCTGGATGAAGGTCAGGGAAGTAAATGGTGTTTTCCTGGATAAAGGAAAGAGAAAGGCTGTGGTTGTATGGCAAGGCAGAAAACGGAAAAGGTGGTGATTGCTTTTCCTACGACAACACAGGCTATAATGATGGAGCAGTTTTGCAGGGAGCAGGGATTGGCAGGAAGGCTGATCCCTGTTCCGCGGCAGATTTCTGCGGGATGCGGGATGGCCTGGAGTGCTCCGGTTGAATGTCGATTGGAGCTGGAACTGTTGATTGCGGCAAAGGAGATAGAAGTGGAGGGTTTGTATGAGCTTTTATTGTAAGGTCTGGATTAATGGGAAGGAAATGTTTGTCGATCCGGAGCGGAAGCTGATGGATGTTTTGCGAAAGGACTGCAAGTGCAAGTCGGTGAAGGACGGGTGCAGCGAGGGTGCCTGCGGGACGTGTACGGTTTTGGTGGACGGGAAGGCGACGAAAGCCTGTGTGCAGAAGATGAGCAGGCTGGAAGGAAAGCATATTTTGACGGTTGAAGGGTTCAGCCAGAGGGAAAAGGATGTGTATGTCTATGCTTTTGGTGAGGCTGGGGCCGTGCAGTGCGGGTTTTGTATTCCAGGAATGGTGATTTGCGCCAAGGGGCTTTTGGATGTGAATCCGAACCCAAGTCGGGTGGAGATTGCCCACGCAATACGCAATAATTTCTGCCGCTGTACGGGGTATAAGAAGATTATTGACGGAATTGAACTGGCAGCAAGGATTCTGCGGGAGAATCTTTCTTTGGCGGATTTGGAAAAGCAGAATCTTTCGGGGGATGCGCCGGGGAAGGCCGGAAAAATTCTGGTGGGAGATGCAATTCACCGGATTGATGTGGAAGGCAAGGTTCTGGGGACGGGCGAATATGTGGACGATGTGGAATTGCCCGATATGATTTACGGAAGTGCTGTCCGCAGCCAGTATCCCAGGGCGAAGGTGCTTGCCATTCACACCGAGGAGGCAAAGAAACTTCCGGGCGTGGTCTGCGTGCTGACGGCAGAGGATGTTCCGGGGAAGAATAAGGTGGGGCATTTAAAGCAGGACTGGGATACCATGATTGCCGTGGGCGATATTACGCGGTATCTGGGGGATGCGATTGCGATTGTGGCAGCGGAAACACCGGAGATTTTGGAGCAGGCGAAGGCGCTGGTGAAGGTGGACTATGAGGTTTTAACGCCGATGACCTGCCCGGCGGACAGTCTGGCTGAGGGTGCGCCGCATCTGCATGAGGGCGGAAATATTTTAAGCCATGAGCATCTTGTCCGGGGCAATGCGGATGATGTGATTGCCAATTCTAAGTTTAAGGTGACGCGGCATTATGAAACACCGTGGACGGAACATGCATTTTTAGAGCCGGAGGCAGCGATTGCGTTTCCGTTTGAGGATGGGGTGTTTATTTATTCCACGGATCAGGGGACGTATGATACACGGCATGAAACTTCGATTCTTTTAGGGCTTGCGCCGGAGAAGGTGATTGTGGAGAATAAGCTGGTCGGCGGCGGCTTTGGCGGCAAGGAGGACGTGACGGTGCAGCATCATGCGGCATTGATTGCGTATTTGACCAAGCGCACGGTGAAGTGCAGGCTGACCAGGAAGGAAAGTCTTTTAATCCATCCCAAGCGCCATCCGATGAGCATTGATATGACGACCGCCTGTGATGAGAACGGGATGCTTACGGCAATGAAGGCAGTTGTGGTTTCGGATACGGGGGCTTATGCTTCCCTGGGCGGACCGGTGCTGCAGAGAGCCTGTACCCATGCGGCAGGACCGTATAATTACCAGGTGGTGGATATTGACGGGACAGCCGTGTATACGAATAATCCGCCGGCGGGAGCATTCCGCGGGTTTGGGGTAACGCAGACCTGTTTTGCTACGGAGTGTAATATTAATTTATTGGCAGAGATGGTGGGGATTTCACCGTGGGAGATCCGCTACCGCAATGCTATTCGACCGGGGCAGGTGCTTCCGAATGGGCAGATTGCCGATGATTCAACGGGGCTTGCGGAAACTCTGGAGCAGGTGAAGGAGATTTATGAGAGCAGCCCATATGCGGGGATTGCCTGTGCGATGAAGAATGCCGGTGTGGGCGTAGGGCTTCCGGATACGGGACGGGTGCGGCTTGTGGTTGAGGACGGGAAGGTGCATATTCATGCGGGAGCTTCCTGTATTGGTCAGGGGTTAGGAACCGTTCTTGTACAGGTGGTTTGTGAAACACTTAACGAAGGTCTGGATCGCGTGGTCTATCATCAGCCGAATACGGGTAAGGCACCGGATTCCGGGACAACTTCCGGGTCACGGCAGACCTTGGTTACCGGTGAGGCGGCGAGAAGGGCGGCTGCGGATATTGCGGCTGCGCTTAACGATGCAGGCGGCGGCTGGGCAAAGCTTGAGGGTCGGGAGTTTTACGCGGAGTATCTGGCAAAGACCGATAAGATGGGAACGCCTGTGCCCAATCCGGTATCGCATGTGGCTTACGGCTATGCGACGCAGGTTTGTATTTTAAATGAGGACGGGACAGTGAAGGAGCTTGTGGCAGCGCACGATGTGGGTAAGGCAGTGAATCCTAAGAGCGTCGAGGGTCAGATTGAAGGCGGCGTAATCATGGGCTTGGGCTATGCATTGACGGAACAATATCCGCTTAAAGAGTGTGTGCCTACGGCAAAGTTTGGGACACTGGGTCTGTTCAGGGCGGATAAGACACCGGATGTAAAGAGCCTGATTGTGGAGAAGAAGGGCGTTCCTGTGGCTTATGGGGCGATTGGCGTTGGAGAAATCACCTCGATTCCTACGGCTCCGGCGGTGCAGGGGGCATATTATCGGTGGAATGGAGAGTTTCAGACCGAACTGCCGTTAGCAGGGACGCCGTATGCGAAGAAGAAGTAGAGAAATATTGTGATGGAGAGATAGAGAAGCAGAAGGATAGAGAAGTAAAGAGATAGTGAAATAGAGGAACAGTGAAGCAAAGAGATAGTGAAGCAGGGGAACAGCGAAGTAACGAGATAGTGAAACAGAGGAAATTTTTTTAAGGGAGGTGTGCGGATGGGAATTTTGCTTAAAGGGGGACGTGTTGTTTCTTCTGACGGCGTAGTGGAGATGGATGTTCGTATTGAAGGGGAAAAGATTATTGAAGTGGGAAAAAAATTGCATTTAGGCAATGATAATATTGTCGATGTGGAGGGTAAGCTTCTTTTTCCTGGATTTATTGACGGGCATACACATTTTGATCTGCATGTGGCAGGGACGGTGACGGCAGATGATTTCTATACGGGGACGAGGGCTGCGATTGCAGGCGGGACGACGACGATTGTGGATTTTGCAACGCAGTATCCGGGGGAAACGTTGACGGAAGGCTTGGAGAACTGGCATAAGAAGGCGGATGGAAGGTGTTCCTGTGATTATGGGTTTCATATGTCGGTTACGGAATGGAATCCGGAGATAAGCCGTGAACTTGAGAGGATGATGGACGAGGGGGTTACTTCGTTTAAGCTGTACATGACCTATGATACCCAGGTGGACGACAAGACGATTTACGAGATTTTAAAACGGCTGAAAGAAATCGGAGGGATTGCCGGGGTGCATTGCGAGAACAGCGGCGTGATTGCGGCGCTTCAGGAGGAGGCGGTTGCTGCCGGGAAGATGGGCGTTTTCAGCCATCCGCTCACCCGACCGGCGGAGGCAGAGGCAGAAGCCGTGCAGAGGCTTTTAAGGCTGGCACAGATTGCCGATGCGCCGGTGCTTGTGGTACATCTTACCTGCGAGGAGGGATTGAAGGAAATCCTGACGGCGCGGGAGCGAGGGCAGCAGGTTTTTGCGGAAACCTGTCCGCAGTATTTGCTGATGAATAAGGAATTGTATGAGCTGCCGGGATTCGAGGGGGCAAAGTATGTGATTGCTCCGCCGCTGCGCCGAAAAGAAGATGCAGATGTGCTTTGGAATGCGGTTAAAGAGGGGCAGATTCAAATTATTTCTACGGATCACTGCAGCTTTACGACCAAACAAAAAGAGCTTGGACAGGAGGATTTCCGAAAGATTCCCGGCGGGATGCCCGGCGTGGAAACAAGAGGGATTTTAATGTACAGTGAGGGGGTGAAGAAGGGCAGGATTACAGAGAGTGAAATGTGCAGGCTGCTTTCGGAAAACCCGGCAAAGCTTTTTGGGATGTATCCGAAAAAGGGTGTGATTGCCGAGGGAAGCGATGCGGATATTGTGGTCATTGACCCGGAAACTTCATGGGTAATCCGGGCAGACGAGCAGCTGCAGAATGTGGACTATGCGCCATTTGAGGGGCTTTCTGTGCAGGGAAGGATTTCGCAGGTGTATTTGCGGGGCGAGAAGGCTGTTGAGGACGGGAAGGTGCTGAAGGAATTGACGGGGCAGTATGTTGTCCGAGGGAAGTATAGTCTGCAGGGCAATGTTGGCTGATTCTAAAGAGATTTGCGTTGGGTTTGCTTAGATGCGCCTGACAGGAACAGGAGTTTTTGCCGTGTGATTTTGCTGTGGTTTTGCTGCGGAGTTGGTGTCTGGATTTGCAGATGTCAGGTTCGCAGCAGACTTATACGAGCGTTATGTTTTTGGAAATATAACGATGTCGTTTTGCTGTATGGCAAGGATCATTTGATGATGGAAAGAACGAAAGAGAGGTTTTTTATGAACACGAAGAAGATGTTAGCAGTCTGGGGAGTTTTGCTGGGAGCGATTGGAGCGATTCTGGCATTTTTTGGAAATCCGGGGAATATGGCGTTTTGCATTGCCTGTTTTGTACGGGATATGGCTGGGGCAGCGCGGTTTCATCAGGCGGCGATTGTGCAGTATATGCGGCCGGAGATTGCGGGTCTGGTGATTGGCGCGTTTGTGATTTCTCTGGTGTCGAAGGAATATCGTTCGACGGGCGGGTCCTCGCCGATGATTCGGTTTCTTTTGGGGATAATAACGATGATTGGGGCTTTGATGTTTTTGGGGTGCCCTCTTCGGATGGTGCTTCGGATGGCTGGCGGTGATTTGAATGCATATGTTGCTTTGGTTGGTTTTATTCTTGGGGCGGCTACGGGGAGTTTCTTTTTGAAGAAGGGATTTTCTCTGGGGCGGGCATATGATACGCAGAAGGTTTCGGGCTGCATTCTGCCGGGAATTTTGGCGCTTTTGTTTGTGCTCAGTATTGCCACGGGGATTTTTACGGCAAGCACGGAAGGGCCAGGGAGCATGCATGCGCCGGTGATGCTTTCTTTAGCCGGGGGGTTGGTGTTTGGCGCGATTGCCCAGAAAGCGCGTACCTGCTTTGCCGGGGGAATAAGGGACGTGATTTTGATGAAGAATTTTGATTTGCTGACAGTGATTGGGGCGTTGTTTGTCACGATGCTTGTGTATAATCTGGTCAATGGAAAGTTTGTGTTAAGTTTTGCGGGACAGCCGGTGGCGCACACGGAACATCTCTGGAACATGCTGGGGATGTATGCGGTTGGCTTTGCGGCGGTTCTTGCCGGAGGGTGTCCGCTCAGACAGCTGATTTTAGCCGGGCAGGGATCGGGAGATTCTGCGGTTTATGTGGCTGGAATGTTTGTGGGCGCGGCAGTCTGCCATAATTTCGGCCTGGCTTCGAGCGGAAACGGGACGACGGGAGCAGGGCGTATTGCCTGTGTGGTTTGTATTTTGCTGTTATTTGTGATAGGGTTTACCTGTAAACGTGAGAAAAGGGGGAACGGAAGATGAAGATTGATGTAAGAGGGCTTTCCTGCCCGGAACCGGTACTGATGGTGATGGATGCAATGGATGAGGCACCGGGGGAGGAACTGGTTATTCTCTCGGATGCGGCGCATACCCGGGATAATTTGGTGAAGCTGGCGCAGACGGAGGGACGAAAGGTTTCCGTAAAAGAAAATGGAAAGAATTATGAAATTGTGATATCATAATGATTGCAGGAGTACAAAGTGCGGAGCAGTCTGTGGTATCATGGAATTGAAGCAAAACGACAGGAGGAAAGATTTTGGAAGAGGAGAAGATTGTTTTTTGTAAAGGCGGGGGCTGTACGGCGAAGCTTGGGCCAGGGGCATTGAACCGGGTGCTGGGTAAGCTTCCCAAGGCCGAGGACCCAAACCTGCTGATTGGTTTTGAACATTCGGATGATGCGGCGGTGTATCGGCTGCGTGAGAATTTGGCAATTGTGCAGACTCTGGATTTTTTTCCGCCGATGGTGGAGGATCCCTATACTTTTGGGCAGATATCGGCGGCAAATGCACT
>ERZ808037.561-NODE-561-length-32678-cov-15.641299_pt1 | contig 32678 bp, 26 predicted proteins | sample MGYA00380190_ERZ808037 | MGnify/ENA primary metagenome ERZ808037 (study PRJEB31490, sample SAMN06133399) | mouse gut metagenome | isolation source: J9 | host: mice | place: China: Chengdu | collected 2015-05 ...
CCTCTGATTTCAAACGAAATCAGAGGGTTTCTGGTTGCGGGGACAGGACTTGAACCTGCAACCTCCGGGTTATGAGCCCGACGAGCTACCAATTGCTCTACCCCGCGATATGGTGCCGGAGACCGGGGTCGAACCGGCACGGGATCACTCCCACGGGATTTTAAGTCCCGGGCGTCTGCCAATTCCGCCACTCCGGCATGGGTGGCTTCCGGTCTTAGATGCTCAAATAGATTATCACAAATTTCCCCATCTGTCAAGAAAAAATTTCTGACTTTTTTTCGCCGGCTCATCACATTAACAAATTGCTGAACCCGTTTGACCTGGGTGAGAACGAGTGGTGCATGACAGGTTGGACCGCTGTACCCGTAGTGGGTCACGCCAAACCGGCCGAATTACCTGTGTGCGGTAACCGGCCGGTTCTGTTTAAAAATTACCGTTTAATGTCATAGCTCATATCCATCAGGTTGCGGATGGACTGCACGTCGTCGGTGATGTTGCCGTCGCCGTGGATGGTGTGCTTAATAACGCTGCTGGCCACAGCAAAGTTTATCATGTCCATAGGCTTGTAACGATTCATCATCGCGTAGATCAGGCCGCTGGCGAAGGCGTCGCCCCCGCCCACCCGGTCCAGGATATGGAAGGTAAACCGCTTGCTCTCAAAGGTGTGGCCCTGATACCACATGTAGGCCATCAGACTGTTTTCGCTGCCGCTGTGGGCATAGCGGACATGGCGGGCGATGCACTTCAAATTGGGGTAGCGGTTTACAAACCGCTGGAACACCTCGTCCTGCTGTTCGTAGCTGGGTTGGAGGGGGACGCCGTCCTTCCAGTCGCCCTGGCTGTGGTCCTCCTCGTCCCTCCACAGGTGGTAGGGCTCGATGCCCAGCAGCACATCCACATAGGGCAGGCACTGGGTGCAGTAGTCCCGGGCCTGCTCCCAGGTCCACAGCTTGGAGCGGAAATTACCGTCAAAGCTGATGGTGAGGCCCTTCTCCCTGGCCTTGACCAGGCAGTCCAGGATAAACCGGGCACAGCTGGGGGACAGGGCCGGGGTGATTCCGCTGAGGTGCAGCCAGTCGAAGCCCTCCAGCAGGGCATCCAGGTCCACCCTGGAAAAATCGTACTCGGTGATGGCGCTGTGCCGGCGGTCGTAGGTCACCTTGCTGGGGCGGATGCCGTAGCCGGTCTCCAGGTAATAGGTGCCCAGCCGGTGGGTGGGGGTCTCCTCGGGGGTGGACAGGATGACCGGGGTACAGTGGACGTCGTTGGCCCGGAGCATCCGCACCGCACTTTTTCCCAGGGAATTGTTGGGGACGACGGAGAAAAAGGTGCTGTCCACCCCCAGGTTGGCCAGCGCAAGGGCGATATTGGCCTCGCTGCCGCCGTAGCTGGCCTCAAAGCTGTTTGCCACCCGGATTTTGCCGTAGTTGGGCGGGGTGAGACGGAGCATGATCTCCCCAAAGGTAATAAATTTCTGTCCGCTCTGCCCCTGGAGCAGCGGGTTGGAATGTACCATGCGCCAATTCCCCCTTATATGCTCCGCGCGGTGTCAGTGGAGGCCTCCGTGTACTGTCCGGGAGAGACACCTTCGCCCGAGGCAGGCACGGCTATGGGGATGTCCTTCACGGCGCTGCCCAGCCGGGCCGCGTCCACAATTTCACGGGACTTTCTGCACAGCCTGGTGATTTCGTCCCAACGCTGATTTTCAACCAGCTCGGCGGTGACCATGTACGACCCGCCGCAGGCGGCGATGACCGGGGCGCTGATATACTCGCTGAGGTTTTTCAGGGAGATGCCGCCGGTGGGCATCACCTTGAACTGCGGGAAGGGGGCGCTCATGGCCTTGATTTTAGCCAGGCCGCCGGACTGCTCCGCAGGGAAGAATTTCAGCACCTCCAGACCGAATTTCAAGGCGGCGTGGTAATCGGTAGGGGTGGTGCAGCCGGGGAAGATGGGGATGTTCTTCTTCTGGGCATAGGCCACCAACTCCGGGTCGAAGCCGGGGGTGACGATAAACTGTCCGCCGGCGGCGAGGGTGGCGTCGATGTGCTCCGTGGCGGTGACGGTGCCCGCCCCCACAATCATCTCGGGGCAGGCCTCCTTCATCAGCCGGATAGCCGTATCGGCCCCGGCGGCCCGGAAGGTGACCTCCGCCACCGGTACGCCGCCGGCGCACAGAGCCCTGGCCAGGGGAGCGGCGTCCCGCTCCGGATGGCTCAGCTTAATCACCGGAACAATGCCTATGTTGGAAATGGCCTGATTCAGCGTGTTCATATCCGTGCCTCCTTTGAAGCTTTCCTATTTGCTGGCATAACCGCCGTCCACCGGGATCACTGCACCGTTGAGGTAGTCGGAGGCGTGGCTGGCCAGAAAGAGGCAGGGCCCCTTCATATCCTCGCCCCTGGCGCCTCCCCAGCGGTGGGCGGGGATGCGGTCGGTGATCTCCTTATACCGGGGGTTGGCCGGGTCCAGCAGGGCGGTGTTCATCTCGGTGGCCATGTAGCCGGGAGCGATGGCGTTTACGTTGATGCCCCGGCCGGCCCACTCGTTGCACAGGGCCTTGGTCAGCAGGGCGATGCCCCCCTTGGCGGAGGCGTAGGCGGGGATGGTGAAGCCGCCGAAGAAGGACTGCATGGAGGCGATGTTGATAATCTTGCCATAGCCCTCCTTCAGCATCTCCCGGCCGGCCAGCTGGCACAGCTCAAAGGGGGCGGTGAGGTTGACCTCCAGCACCTGGTCCCAGTCCTCCATGGGGAACTCCTCGCTGGGGTGGCGGCGCTGGATGCCGGCGCAGTTGACCAGGATGTCGATTTTGCCCCCCAGCAGCTCCAGGGAGCGGGCGAAGCCGGCCCGCAGGCTGGCCCGGTCGGTGAGGTTGGCGGTAACCCCGTGGCAGGCAAAGCCCCGGCCCCGGAACTCCTCCGCTACCTCATTGACCTTTTCAGAGGAGCCCCAAATCGCGACCTCGGCCCCGGCCTCCATCAGACCCTCGGCCATCCCCCAGCCCAGGCCCCGGGTGGCTCCGGTGACAATGGCCTTACGGCCCTGAATATCAAACAGATTTGTCATTGCTCAACCCTCCCTGTGGAACAGGCCCACAACCTTCAGATAGTCGCCGGGGTGCTCAGACAGCTCACCCAGCATGTGGGGCAGCTGGTCGTAGGGGACCACCTTGGAGATAATCTTCTCCGCCGGCACCCTGCCGGTGTAAATCAGCTGGATAGCCTCCTCAAACTCCCCGGCGCCGTTGCGGGAGCCGCGAATTTGCAGCTCCTTCTTGGTAATCAGGTTGGTGGGCAGGGTGATCTCGTGTTTGGGCCAGCCGGTGAGGGCGATGCGTCCGGTGTAGGCGGCGTAGTTCAGGGTGCTGCGTACCCCGGCATCGGAGCCGGAGGCCTCCATCACGCACTCCACCCCCCGGTTTTTGGTGATCTCCATAATCCTGGCCACCGCGTCCTCTTTGGCGGGGTTGACGGTGTAAGGGATGCCGAAGGACCGGGCCAGCTCCAGACGCTCGTCCACCACGTCCACCAGAATGGGGGTGGCGTCGTAGGCCAGAGCGCCCATGCCAGCCAGCAGGCCGATGGCCCCCGCGCCGATGATGGCGATGTGCTCCCCCGCCTTCAGCTGGCAGGTGTGCAGACCGTGCATACTGATCACCAGGGGCTCGGCCAGGGGCACCCGCTCCCAGGGCATGTCCTGGGGCACCTTGCGCAGCATGTGGACCGGGTGGGCGAAATACTCACACATGGAGCCGTCACAGTGGACACCCAGACAGTGGAGGGTCTCGCAGCAGTTGGTCTTCCCCTGGGAGCAGGGGTAGCACGCCCCGCAATAGAGATAGGGGTCCAGAACCACATGATCGCCCTTTTTGATGCCATGCTGGTTGTTCTCGTCCACATCCTCCACAATGCCGGCAGTCTCGTGGCCGATGACAATGGGGTAGGAGGACACGTTCACGTTGGTCCCCCGATAGGTGGACACATCCGTCCCGCAGATGCTGGCCGCCATTACCTTAACAATGGCATAGCCTTCCTTTCGCTCCGGCTGGGGCAGCTCTACCACCGCCGCCTGACCGGCGCCTTGAACTTGAATACCTTTCATATCAATTTCTCCTTACTGTTGGTATGTAGGGGCGGCCTGCGGCCGCCCGCTTTGTTGTTATTGGTCATACTCCAGATAGGCGCCCTTCATGGGGGAGGCGGCCAGGTCGGAGAACAGCCGCAGCACGCCCCGGGGATATTTTGAGGGCCTGGGCTGCCAGCGCTTTTTCCGTTCGGCCAGAATGGCCTCCATCTCCTGGGGGGTCTTCCGCTCCCCCTTCACACCCACGATAGCCAGGATGCGCTCCTTCACATCCAGCTGAATCAGGTCGCCTTCCTCCACCAGGGCGATGGGGCCGCCGGCCTGGGCCTCGGGGGAGCAGTGGCCGATCACAGGGCCGGTGGAGGCCCCGGAAAAGCGGCCGTCGGTGATGAGGGCGATGGACTTGCCCAGCTCTTTATCCGAGGAGATGGCCTCGCTGGTGTAGAACATCTCGGGCATGCCGGAGCCCTTGGGGCCCTCGTAGCGGATAAACACCGCGTCCCCGGGCTTTACCCGGTGGTGGAGGACAGCGTCGATGCACTCCTCCTCGCTGTCGAAGGGCCGGGCGTTGAGGACAGCGGAGAACATCTCCCTGGGACAGGCGGTGTGCTTGATGACCGCCCCCTCGGGGGCCAGGTTGCCCTTGAGGACGGCAATGGAGCCGTCGGTGCCTATGGCCTGATCGTAGGAGCGGATGATGTCCTGACGGGTGAGGGACAGGTTGTACTTGGCGTTGGCCTCCTCCAGCCACTTCTGGCACCGGTCGTAGAAGCCGTTCTGCTTCAGCTCCTCCAGGTTCTCCCCCAGGGTCTTGCCGGTGACGGTCATCACATCCAGATGGAGGACGCTCCTGATCTCCTCCATAATGGCGGGCACGCCGCCAGCGTAGTAGAAGAACTCGGCGGGCCAGCGGCCGGCGGGGCGGATATCCAGCAGGTAGCGGGCCCCCCGGTGGAGGCGGTCGAAGGTGTCGCCGTCAATCTCGATGCCGAACTCATGGGCGATGGCGGGCAGGTGGAGCAGGGTGTTGGTGGAGCCGGAGATGGCGGCGTGGACCAGGATGGCGTTCTCGAAGCTGTCCATGGTGACAATGTCGCTGGGGCGCATGTTCTCCATGGTGGCCAGCTTCACGGCCAGTTTTCCGGCGTTCCGGGCATACTCAATGAGATCGGGACTGGTGGCGGGCAGCAGGGCGGAGCCGGGCAGGGCAAGGCCCAGGGCCTCGGCCATGATCTGCATGGTGGAGGCGGTGCCGATGAAGGAGCAGGCGCCGCAGCTGGGGCAGGCGTTGCACTTGGCCCAGTTCAGCTTCTCCTCGTCAATCTCCCCCCGCTCGAACTTGGCGGAATACATGCCCAGCTGTTCCAGGGTGAGCAGGTCGGGGCCGGCAGCCATGGTGCCGCCGGTGACCACTACGGCGGGGATGTTCACCCGGGCCAGGCCCATCAGGTTGCCGGGCAGGCCCTTGTCGCAGCTGGCCATATAGATGCCGGCGTCGAAGGGGGTGGCGTTGGCCTGAATCTCGATCATGTTGGCGATCATCTCCCGGCTTGCCAGGGAGAAGTTGATGCCGTCGGTGCCCTGGCTCTCGCCGTCGCACATGTCGGTGCAGAAGTACCGGGCGCCGTGGCCGCCGGCCTGGGCCACCCCCTCCCGGGCGGCCTCCACCAGCTTGTCCAGATGGCCGGAGCCGGGGTGGCTGTCGCCAAAGGTGCTCTCGATGAAAATTTGAGGCTTGGACAGATCCTCCGGCTTCCAGCCGGTGCCTAAGCGCAGCGGGTCCAGCTCAGGGGCGAGCTGACGCATTTTTTGACTGGTCAGCATAGAAATGTCATTCCTTTCCTTATATGGTGGATAGGCGCTGCCGGCGGCCCTCCGGTACGGCGGCGCGGCATAGGGCTTGAAACGCTGTGGGAGCAGCGGCTTGATGGAAAAATATTACTATACGACGTCGGATGTTTCAAGGCGGAAAAACAGACAAAAAATTGACAGACAATTTGTGCAATATAAATATATAGAGCCTGAATCTGGGAATGCGGTGTTTATTATGCACAAAATTAAACAGTGCAATCTGTCTATATAACCAAAAATAGTTCTAAATAGCAGTTTCTATTTGACATACGACGTATGACATGCTATGTTGGGAGGGCAAATCGCTGATCTGCTGTGTGGGAGCGGCGGTGCGAGCGCAATTTAAAAATGGGAGGTTCATCTTATGCTGCTTTTTGTTTTCCTGATCTCCATTGCAGTGCTGCTGCTCTGTATCATCAAAATCAAGCTCAACGCCTTTGTGGCCCTGCTGGTCTGCGCCTACGGCACAGGTCTGCTGGCCCTGGCCACCTATGCGGGCGGGGGCGCGCCGGAAAATTTCGCATCCATCGCGGATGTGACCGCCTGCGTCACCAGCAATTTTGGTTCCACCCTGGGTTCCATCGGCATTGTCACCGGCCTGGGCGTTATGCTGGGCATGTTCATGTATGAGTCCGGCGGCATCGACAACATCGTGGACAAGGTGCTCAAGGCCGTGGGCTCCAAGCGCTCTCAATATGCCGTCTCGGTGGCCGGCTTCATCACCGGCATCCCTGTCTTCGGCGACGTGGTCTACATCATGTTCGCCCCCATGCTCCGGGTGCTCTCCCGCAAGACCGGCTACTCCATGGCTGCCTATGGCTGCGCCATTTCGGTGGCCACCACCTGTACCTTTGCCCTGGTCCTGCCCACCGCGCCTCCGCTGGCGGTGGCCGCGGCTATGGACATCAACGTGGGCGTCTTCTTCTTTTACGCGCTGATCTCCGCCTTTGTGGGCATGTTCGTGGGCGGCATTGTCTACGGCGGCTTTGTCAACCGGCAGGACCAGAAGGCGGGAAAGAAATGGGACTTCTCCGACCTGGATGCTGAGCTGGCGGAAAACGCGGCCAAGGCCTCTGACAAACCCAAGATGGGGGCCATGATGGCCATGTCCATTCTGCTGGTTCCCATTCTGCTGATTCTGGTGGGCTCCTTCTCCGCATTCCTGCTGCCTGCGGACAGCCAGCTGCTGAAGGTGCTGGCCTTCCTGGGCGATAAGAACGTGGCTATGACCATTGGCGTGCTCTACGGCGCCTTTATCTCCCGGCCCCATCTCAACCGCTCCATCACCCAGATTATGACCGACGGCGCCGACAAGGTGGGTCTGATCCTCCTCATCACCGGTGCGGGCGGCGCCTATGGCGGCATCCTGAAGGCCTGCGGCATCGCCAAGGTCATCACTGACGGACTCCAGGGCTTCAACATGCCCATCCTGGTGATGTGCTTCGTCATCGCTCAGGTGCTGCGCATCGCCACCGGCTCCACCACCGTGGCCCTCACCACCACCGCCGCCATTGTCTCCTCTGCGGCCGCCGCCTCCGGCGTCTCCCCCATCCTGTGCGCCATTGCAGTGTGCGCCGGCGGTATCGGTCTGTCTCTGCCCAACGACTCCGGCTTCTGGGCCATCTCCCGCTTCTTCCACCTCAACGAGGTGGACACCATCCGGGGCTGGACCCTGGGCGGCTTTGTGGCTGGCGTGGCAATTTTGATTTTTGCCTGTGTGCTCAGCATGTTCCAGAGCTTCCTGCCCGGCCTGCTTTAAGTTCGGATACAAGAAGGGCGTGCCGTGGGAATGGCACGCCCTTCTCTTGCATTTTTCGCCATGATTCGCTATAATATGGGCAGCGATTGGATGGAAAGGATCGATGGGCTGGTATGGAAGGTATGGAAGCACATTTTGAGACAATTCACACAAAGGATACCTCCCTTCCCGAGCAGACGGCGGAACAGATATCGAAGCTGATTGTGGAGCAGCGCCTGACCAGCAAGGACAAGCTCCCCAGCGAGTTTGAGCTGGCGGAGCTGCTGCATGTGGGGCGCGGTACTGTTCGGGAGGGGGTTAAGCTGCTGGTGGCGCGGAATGTTCTGGAGATCCGCCGGGGCAAGGGGACCTATATCGCACAAAATCCGGGAGAAATCCCCGACCCCCTGGGCTTTGCCTATTACCCGGATCAGCTGCGCCTTGCCATGGACCTGGTGGAAATCCGCGGACAGATGGAGCCGTGGGTGGCCAGAACGGCAGCGGAACGGGCGGACAGCGAAAGCCTGAAGGTCCTGCGGGAGGCCTGTTCCGTGGTGGAGCAGGACATTCTGGCACAGCGGGATCATTCTCAGAGCGACGTGCGGTTTCATGTGGCGATTGCGGAGTGTACCCACAATTTGGTGGTGCCGAAGCTGATTCCGGTTATTACCTATGCCATTGAGCTGTTTGTATCCCTGACCGAAGGCCGGCTGAAGACAGAGACGCTGGTGGGCCACCGGGAGCTTTTGGACGCAATTTGCGATAAAGACGGAGAACGGGCCGCAAACGCCATGAAACAGCATATTGAGTACAACCGGGCCATGTTGGCGGGATGTATGGAGGAGCTGTCGGAAAGGAAATAAAGAGGAGACGCTGTTTGCCCCACAGGTTGAAATGCCGGGAGCGGGACAGCGTGCGCCAGACAGGAAGCTTTGCCTTCCTGTCTGGTTTTTTGCTGCTTTTCCCGCCCCGATGACCTGTGTGGTCCGGCGCCGCAGGATTACACGAAATTGGATTTATTCTGCCAGCCGGATTGAGAGCATCGACGCCGCGTTTTTCTCCACGGAGTTGAGGATAAATCCGGCCAGATCGCAGGCGTAAAAATCGCCTGTGGTTTTCAATCCCGCTTCCAGGATGTGGCGTTGAAAAGCGGCATAGCCTGCGGAAATGTCCCAGCGGCCCCGGCAGCAGAGATATAAATAGTGCCCGGCGGGCTTCTCCATGTAATAGGGGAAGTCCGCTTTTTCTCTGATTCGGGTGTATAGGTGGCTGATGGCTCCCGGTCCGCTCTGCTTCCCAGGCCGGTGGATGGCCCCCAGCTGAAAATCCGTCTGTATCTTGTACTGTCTGCACAGTTTTTGGCACCGCTCCAGCACGGCAATCAGCATCTCATCCTCGCTAGACGATGGGGCCATCAACCCCTCCAGCTCCTCCGCCGGCAGGGCCAGCAGGTGCTCCGCTTCAAACCATGCGGTCTGCGGAACCATGTCCGAAACCGGCCCGAACTCCAGATTGCGCAGGGCGCTGGACAGCACGAAGTCCATATGTTCCAACTTCTGCCGCTCTGCCTCCAGTCGGCCCCGCTGCTCCCGCAGCAGTGTCAGTGTCTGGGCGGCGTCCTGCCCCTGGAGACAGCGGCGGACCTCCTCCAGCGGCGTTCCCGTCTGTCGGAAGATGGAGATGGCGTAAAAATCGTAGAACTGCTCCACGTCGTAGTAGAAGTAGCCGTTGTCCCCCTGGTGGGCCGGGGAGAGGAGACCAATGTCCTTGTAGTGCCGCAGGGTCTCCTTGGTGGTGCCGCACAGGGCGGCGAAGGCCCCGGAGGTCAGCCAGCCTTTTTGACGTTCCATAAAAATTTCCTCCCAAAATGAAAAATACCTCTTGACTGCGTGGCAACCACACGGTTTATGATACCCCTTGCCGGCCAAAGATGTCAAATATCAAAACAGGGGAACCACCGTTCCAGGCAGTTCCCCAATAAATTTTGATTTATCGCTCCAATCATAACACCGGTTCCGAACAAATGCAAGCCGGTTTTATAGAATAAAAACCTTTTCCGTCGGAAATATGAAAGGAGAAAATCATGGAAAAATTGGATTCTTACCACCTGCCCGTTACGGGCAAAAACATCCTGCGCTTTGCCTTCCCCACCATCGTCATGACGGTGTTCAACACCTTCTACACCATGGTGGACGGGTTGTTTGTCTCCAACCTTATCGGCATGGAAGCCCTGTCCGCCATCAACCTCACCGCCCCGGCCATCGCCCTGATTACGGCGGTGTCCGGGATGCTGGCTACCGGAGGCAGCGCCGTGGTGATGAAGAAAATGGGGGAACACAGGGAGCAGGAGGCCCGGCAGGATTTTACCCTGCTGATCCTCACCAACGCCGTTGTGGGCGCGGTGATGATGGTGCTGGGCTACACGCTCATGGACACCCTGCTGGGGGCCATGGGCCTCTCCCCGGCGGTATTTGGCTACTGCCGCACCTATCTGAGCAATTACCTGCTGTTCACTATCCCCATTTTGCTGATGTATAACTTCTCCCTCTACCTGATTGCCGCCGACAAATCCCCCCTGTCTTTGATTTGCACCGTGGCGGGGGGTGTGACCAACATCGTTCTGGACTACGCGCTGATTTCCCTGTTTGACATGGGGATCCAGGGTGCGGCCATTGCCACCGGACTGGGGTATTCTATTACCGCCGTGGTGGGCTTCCTGGTGTTTCGGAAGAAGGACAATCTGCTCCACTTTGAAAGGCCGGTGTTCCGGGGCGGTGTGCTGTTCCATGCCTCCACCAACGGCATGTCGGAGCTGGCCACCTCTCTGGTGTCCGGCATCACCACCCTGCTGTTTAACCTGGCCATGCTGAAATATGTGGGCGAGGACGGTGTGGCGGCTATCACCATCATTATGTATGTACTTATGTTCGTCAGCGCCCTGTTCATCGGCTACTCCTACGGCGTGGCCCCCATGATCTCCTATTACCACGGGGAGCAGAACCACGAGAAACTGAAGAAGCTGGTGGGGTTCAGCGTCCGGTTTATTGTCGGGGCCTCCGTCCTGTGTGCGGTGGTCTCCGTCCTGGCGACTGTCCCCCTGGTGGGCATCTTCACCCGGCCGGACAGCCCGGTGTATGACTTGGCAGTGACAGGAAACCGGCTGTGCTCCATTGCACTGCTGTTTGTGGGTCTGAATGTCTTTGCCAGCGGGATGTTCACCGCCCTGTCCAACGGGGTGGTGTCCGCCGTGCTGGCCTTCTCCCGGTCGTTCCTGTTCACCGTTGCCAGTATCCAGATCATGCCCGTCCTGCTGGGGGGTGTCACCGGTGTGTGGCTGGCAACGCCAGTGGCTGAGCTGCTGGGGACGGCTATGGCGGCGGCGCTGCTGCTGAAGTACCGGAAGCGGTATGGATATTGAGGAATAAAACATTTGCAATGTTAGAGGGATTCAAGGGGGGGACATCCATTGCAGCACAAGGATTTTTTGGTTTTTCTCCACTGCAAATTTTTTGAAGCCGGCAAAAAATGTTTGACCTGACCCGCTCCTTGTAGTATAACAAATCGGAGAAACCGTTTCATATCCATGAGAGGATGATTGATATGAGATTTGAACGAGACGGCTCCGCGCTGCTGTGCTTCCACCAGGGGGAGCGACTCCGAATTGAGCCCTGGGGGCAGGATTCCCTCCGGGTGCGTTCCGCCATGGGGCGGGACTTTTCCGGGAACGCCTGGGCTCTGACCGAACCTGTGGACAACCTCCCCACCCGGATTGACATCGGGGAGGCCGGCCACCGGGCGGAGGACGGCTCCATGGACAAGCGGCCTGCGGCCTCCATTACCAACGGACGTATCCGGGCCACCGTGAACCACGCCGGGGTGCTGTCCTTCTACCGGGACGAAACACTGATTTTGCGGGAGTATTTCCGGGCCTACGACGGCACTATCTCCCGGGAGAGCCGCTGCCTGAAGCTGGTTTCACGGGAATGGAAGGGGATTGTCGGCGGGACGGAGTACAGCCTCAATGTGAAATTTGAGGCCAGCAAGGGCGAAAAAATCTTTGGCATGGGGCAGTATCAGGATGACTGCATGGACCGGAAGGGCTGCGTGCTGGAGCTGGCCCAGCGCAACTCTCAGATTTCCGTCCCCTTCGCGGTGTCCTCCCTGGGGTACGGCTTTCTGTGGAACAATCCCGCCGTGGGCCGGGTGACCTTTGGCAACAACTACACCGAGTGGATCGCCCGCTCCACCCGGGAGATGGACTATTGGATCACGGCAGCCGACACCCCCAAAGCCATCCTGGCCAGCTACACCGCCGTTACCGGCCGGGCGGGGATGTTCCCGGAGGACCGGATGGGCCTGTGGCAGTGCAAGCTGCGCTACCGCACCCAGGACGAGGTCCTCACCGTGGCCCGGCAGTACCAGAAGGAGGGTGTCAAAATTGACCAGATTGTGATTGACTTCTTCCACTGGACCCTTCAGGGGGACTGGAAGTTCGACAAGACCTACTGGCCCGACCCCAAGGCCATGGTGGACGAGCTGCACAGCATGGGCATCAAGGTAATCGTGTCCGTGTGGCCCACGGTGGACCGCCGGTCGGAGAATTTCGGCCCGCTTCTGGAGCGGGGACTGCTCATGCGCACCGAGCGTGGGGCCCTCCAGACCTACGACTACCAGGGGGACTGCGTGGAGATTGATGCCTTCAACCCTGAGGCCCGGCGGTATATCTGGGAGGTCTGCAAGCGGAACTACTACGACCTGGGCATCGACGCCTTCTGGCTGGACAACACCGAGCCCGACCTGGGGGTCTACGACTTCGAGCACTACCGCTACTGTGACGGTCCCGCTCTGGCGGTGGGCAACCTGTACCCCCAGCTGTTCAGCCGGGCCTTTTACGACGAGATGATCCAGTTGCAGGACGCCCCCGTGGTCAATCTGCTGCGCTGCTGCTGGGCCGGGTCCCAGAAGTACGGCAACGTGATCTGGTCTGGGGACATTCCCAGCACCTTCGAGTCCCTTTCTGACCAAATCCAGTGCGGCCTGAACATGGGCCTGGCGGGCATCCCCTGGTGGACCACCGATATCGGCGGCTTCATGACCGACGACGCGGAAGACCCAGATTTCAGGCAGCTGCTGATTCGCTGGTATCAGTTCGCGGTGTACTCCCCGGTGCTGCGGATGCACGGGGACCGTGGCCCCCACAACATCCCGCCTCTGGACAGCCGGGACTGGGGCGGCGGCTACCTCCACACCGGCCACCCCAACGAGCTTTGGAGCTACGGCGAGGAGAACTACGCCATCATGCGCAAATACTACGACCTCCGCATCGCCATGCGCGGCTATATCAGCTCCCTGTTCTGGGAGGCCCACGAGAACGGTTCCCCCCTGCTGCGGGCGATGTTCTACGAGTTCCCGGAGGACGAGACATGCTGGACGCTCCAGGACCAGTACATGTTCGGCGGGAAGTACCTGGTGGCACCCATCCTCCATCTGAACCAATTCAAGAGGGAGGTCTACCTGCCCCAGGGGAGCTGGACGCTTACCTCCACAGGAGAGGTGTTCCAGGGAGGGCAAAGAGTAACAGTGGACGCTCCCATCGACTACATGCCGGTGTTTGAGAGAAGCGGCTATGGCGATTCTCCAAAATAACGAGAAAGCATCTCTTTGCAGGGGCGGCCTTTGGCCGCCCCTGCATTTATCTAACCCCGTAAGAGTATAAAATCCCCCCGTCCCCCGCAGGGCAAGCCTTTCACCCTCCGGGGGGAAGGTGCCCCCGAAGGGGGCGGATGAGGGGGCGGGGCGGGCAAGCTGTCCTTTACGATAAGAGGCGCTAACCTCGCCGCACCCTCATCCGTCACGGCTTCGCCGTGCCACCTTCCCCCTGGAAGGGGGAAGGCTTTTGGTGCATGCCTAGATGTGGTGCACAAGGCAGGGGTAGAACCCCTGCCCTACATGACGCACCCGGGCATATCACCGCCAAAAGGCTCCCCCCTTGTGGGGGAGCTGTCACGCGGAGCGTGACTGAGGGGGCGGAGGGAGGCGGGAAGTTGGTTATATCCGCCAAAAAGAAACGGGCTGTTTTTTGCACTCTACCGAATTTTTCAAAGGCGTGAAAATTCCCCTTGCATATTGGGGGGATTGTTGATATTATATACGCAGCTCAATCGGAAACGGTTCCGATAACAGTTCTGATAACAGTTTCGGTAGCGTTATCAATTCTGGCAAATTTTATTTTAGGAGGATCACGAAATGAGAAAATGGAAAACAATCCTGGCTCTGGCCCTGAGCGCGGCCATGTCCCTGTCCCTGCTGGCCGGCTGCGGCGGCGGCGGCGACAAGGGCGGCGATTCCGCCAACGGCTCCGTCTACTGGCTGAACTTCAAGCCCGAGTCCGACGATGCCCTGCAGCAGGTGGCCAAGATGTACACCGACAAGACCGGCGTGCCCGTCAAGGTGGTCACCGCCGCCTCCGGTACTTACAACCAGACCCTGAACTCCGAGATGGACAAGTCCAACGCCCCCACCCTCTTTGTCATCGGCAACAAGGCCGCCGTCCAGCAGTGGAAGGACTACGCCATGGACCTGACCGACACCCCCATCGCCAAGGAGCTGACCGCCAGCGAGTACCAGCTCTTTGATGACGAGGGCCGCCTGGTGTCCATCAGCTACTGCTACGAGTGCTACGGCATCATCGTAAACCCCGACCTGCTGGAGAAGGCCGGCCACAAGGTGGAGGACATCACCAACTTTGAGACCCTGAAGACCGTGGTGGAGGACATCCACAACCGGGCCGGCGAGCTGGGCTTCGACGCCTTCAGCTCCTCCGACATGGACAGCTCCTCCTCCTGGCGCTTTGTGGGCCACATGGCCAACCTGGAGTACTACTACGAGCAGGAGGGCGAGGTCTGGACCGAGTGTCCCCCCACCATCACCGGCAAGTACCTAGAGAACTTCAAGAATCTCTATGACCTGTGCATCAATAACAGCCTGACCGACCCCAAGGAGCTGTCTGTGGGCGGCCACGACCCCCTGAACGAGTTCAAGACCGGCAAGGCCGCCTTCTATGTCAACGGCTCTTGGGCCTACACCGGCGAGAGCGGCGTGTCTGACGCCGTGCCCAACGCCACCATGATCCCCTACTACTGCGGCGTGGACGGCGAGGAGAAGGCCGGCCTGAACGTGGGCACCGAGAACTACTGGGCCATCAACGCCAAGACCTCCGAGGCCAACCAGAAGGCCACCATGGACTTTATGATGTGGTGCGTCAGCGACCCCGAGGCCAGCCGCATCCTGGTGGATACCTTCGGCATCATGCCCTATAAGCAGGCTGCTCCCTCCACCAACGGCTTCCTGGCCGCCGCCCAGGCCTACATGGACAAGGGCTGCTACAGCATGAACGCCGCCACCAACTTCCAGCCCGATGTGGACAACTACCGCGCCGCCATGGTGTCCGCCCTCAACCAGTACAACGCCGACCAGAGCGACGCCAACTGGGAGCTGTTCCGCACCGCCTTTGTGGACGGCTGGGCCCAGTGCTATAACAACGTCAACAACTGATCCCTGCGCATTACCCTTTGACACGAGCCGGGGCGGGCACATCGCCCGCCCCGGTTTTCCGCTGCGGGGGAGGGCATCGCTTCCGCTGCGGAAATCGGGTGCGCGCGGCGCACCCCCGCATCAATCGTAAAAGGAGTTGAGAATTTGAAAACGAAAAAGATTTCCAACAGCAACTCCATCCAGCGTGCCACCCGGATGTGGAGTCCGCTGTTCCTGGGGCCCGTTGTGGCCGCCTTCTGCATTGGCTTTGTCTGGCCCTTCGTCCAGGGCATCTGGCTGTCCCTGTGCCGGTTCAAGCTGGTATCCGACGCCAAGTTTATCGGCTTCGACAACTATATCAAGGCCTTTCAGGACGCCTCCTTCACCCACGCCTTCTGGTACACCGCCCTGTTTGCCGTCACCTCCCTGGTGATTATCAACGTGCTGGCCTTCATCGTGGCCTACATCCTGACCCAGTCCATCCGGGGCAGCAACCTGTTCCGCACGGTGTTTTTCATGCCCAACCTTATCGGCGGCATCGTCCTGGGCTACATCTGGTCCATGATTTTCGACGGTATTCTCAGCCGCTGGTCCACCTCCATCCTGATGAACAGCAAATTTGGCTTCTGGGGCCTGATTATCCTGATGTGCTGGCAGCAGGTGGGCTATATGATGATTATTTACATCGCCGGCCTGCAAAACGTCCCCGGTGAGATGCTGGAGGCCGCCCGCATCGACGGCGCCACCCGCATGGAGACCCTGTTTAAGGTGACCATCCCCAATGTGATGCCCTCCATCACCATCTGCGTGTTCCTGTCCCTCACCAACGGCTTCAAGCTCTTTGACCAGAACCTGGCCCTCACAGCCGGCCAGCCCTTCATCATCCAGCCCGACGGCACCACCATCCGGACCACCGAGATGCTGGCCCTGAACATCTTCAACACCTTCAACGGCACCGGCTCCGCCTCTCAGGGCATCGCCCAGGCCAAGGCGGTTATCTTCTTCATCCTGGTGGCCGGCATGGGCCTGGCCCAGCTGGCTTACACCCGCAATAAGGAGGTACAGCAGTAATGAACAAGAAGAAGCTCTCCGCGGAACAGCGCAGGAAAAACACCCTGTCCGTGATTCTGGCCGTCGTCTGCGTCATCTATGTAATCCCCGTGCTGATGGTGGTCGTCAACTCCTTCAAGCTGAACACCTTCGTTAAAACTGATACCTTCGCCCTGCCCACCGGCGAGATGTACGCCGGACTGGACAACTTCATCAAGGGCATGACCTTCGGCAACTACCCCTTCGTCAAGAGCGTGCTCTACAGCGTGGTGATTACCCTGCTGTCCGCCTTCCTGATTCTGCTCTTTACCTCCATGGCCGCCTGGTACATCGCCCGGGTGAACTCCCTGTTCTGCAAGGCGCTGTACTTCCTGTGCGTGTTCTCCATGGTCATCCCCTTCCAGATGGTGATGTACACCCTGTCCAAGACCGCCGACAAGCTGAAGCTGAACACCCCCTGGACCATCCCCATCGTCTACCTGGGCTTCGGCGCGGGCCTGGCCATCTTCATGTTCGTGGGCTTTGTGAAGTCCATCCCCCTGGAGATTGAGGAGGCGGCCGCCATCGACGGCTGCGGCCCCCTGCGCACCTACTTCTCCGTGGTGCTGCCTATGCTCAAGCCCACCATGATCTCCGTGGGCATCCTGGAGATCATGTGGGTGTGGAACGACTACCTGCTCCCCGTGCTGGTGCTGGACATCAACGAGTACCGCACCATCCCCATCCACATCCAGTACCTGAAGGGCAGCTACGGCACTGTGGACCTGGGCGCCACCATGGCCCTGATTCTGCTGTCCATCATCCCGGTGATTGTGTTCTACCTCACCTGCCAGAAGCACATCATTGCCGGCGTGGCTGCCGGCGCGGTGAAGGGGTAATGCTTGCGTTTCCCCTGGCGATGTGTTAAGATTGTGCTGTCAGGTTACAGGGGGCGGCCGGTTGGGCCGCCCCGCATTTAGAAAGAAGGGATGCCTGTGACCATCAAAGATATAGCCCGGCTGTCCGGGTACGGTGTGGCCACCGTGTCCCGCGTGCTCAACGACCACCCCGACGTCAGCGAGGAGACGCGGCAGAAGGTGATGGCGGTGGTGGAGGAGCAGGGCTTCCAGCCCAACGCCAACGCCAAGCACCTGAAGCTTCAGAACAGCACTGGCATCGTCATGATCGTAAAGGGGAGCATGAACATGCTCTTTGCCGACCTGGTGGGAAAGCTCCAGACCCTGCTTCAGGACGCGGGCCAGGACACCTCCGTCTACTACCTGGACGAGGACGACAACGAGGTGGCGTACGCCTGCCGGCTGTGCCGGGAGCGCAAGCCCATGGGGATTATCTTCCTGGGCGGCGACCTGGAGCTGTTCCGCGCGGGCTTCGCCCCCATCACGGTGCCCTGCGTGCTGCTGACCAATACGGCCCAGGAACTGGGCTTTCCCAACCTCTCCTCCTTCACCACCGACGACCATCTGGCCGCCCAGCAGGTGGTGGAGCTGCTGGCGGCCAAGGGCCACACCCACATCGGCCTGCTGGGGGGCAACTGGTCCTGTTCCCAGATCAGCTACAGCCGCCTCAGTGGCTGCCGGGACGCCTGTCAGCGCCTGGGGTTGCCCTTCGACGTGGACCGGCAGTGCGAACCCTGCCGCTACTCCATGCCGGAGGCCTACGCCGCCACCAAGGTGCTGCTGGAGCGGTGCCCCGACCTCACCGCCATCTTCGCCGTCAGCGATGTGATGGCCATGGGGGCGATCCGGGCCCTGGCCGACCTGGGCAGGAAGGTCCCGGAGGACATCTCCGTGGTGGGCTACGACGGCATTACGGCGGGGCAGTACTTTCTGCCCCGGCTTACCACCGTCCGCCAGAATATCCAGCAGCTGGCCGAACTGGGTGTGGACGCCCTCCTGCGGAGCATCCTGCGCAGAAGTCCCTCTGTGCACGGGCTGGTCCCCTTCCACCTGGTGGAGGGAGAAAGCGTCGCTCAGCTCAGATGATGAAAGGGCCGCCTGACGGCGGCCCTTTACCTTACTAGAAACAGGTGAAAAAACGTGAGAAAAGCAGGAATCCTTATGCCGATTTTCTCCCTGCCCTCCCCGTACGGGATTGGTACGCTGGGGGCAGAGGCCCGGAAATTCGCCGATTTTTTAGCCGCCGGCGGCCAGAGCTGCTGGCAGCTCCTCCCCGTGGGCCCCACCAGCTACGGCGATTCCCCCTATCAATCCTATTCCTCCTTTGCTGGCAATCCCTACTTTATCGACCTGGACCTGCTGGCGGAGGAAGGCCTGCTGGAGCCCGGGGAGTACCGGAACCTGGATTGGGGCGCCGACCCGGCGCGGGTGGACTACGGGCTGATGTACAAAACCCGCTACCCCGTGCTGAGCAGGGCCTGTGACCGCCTTTTGGCCCAGGACCGGCCCGACTTTTCCGCCTTCTGCCGGGAGCAGCAGGACTGGCTGGAGGACTATGCCCTGTTTATGGCCTTAAAGAGCCGGCATGACGGGGCTGCCTGGTTCCAGTGGCCCCGGGAGCTGCGCCTGCGCCAGCCCGCCGCCCTGGAGGCGGCCCGGCAGGAGCTGGCCGGGGATGTGGCCTTCTGGAAGGCGGTACAGTACCTCTTTTTCAGCCAGTGGCGGGCGTTGAAGCAGTACGCCAACCGCTTAGGGCTGTCTATCATCGGGGACCTGCCCATCTATGTGGCCCTGGACAGCGCCGACGTGTGGGCCAACCGGGCCCAGTTCCAGCTGGACGGAGACGGCCTGCCCACCGAGGTGGCCGGCTGCCCTCCCGACGGCTTTTCCGCCGATGGCCAGCTGTGGGGCAACCCGCTGTTTGACTGGGAGCGGATGAAGGAGGAGGGCTACGCCTGGTGGCTGCGGCGGATCGCCTTCCAGTTCCAGCTGTACGACACCCTGCGCATCGACCACTTCCGGGGCTTTGACCAGTATTTCGCTGTCCCCTACGGGGACAGCAACGCCCAACGGGGCCGGTGGAAGCCCGGCCCGGGCATCGACTTTTTCAAGGCGGTGAACAGGGCCCTGGGCAAAAAGGACATTATCGCCGAGGACCTGGGCTTTCTCACCCCCTCGGTGCGGAAGCTTTTGAAGGATTCAGGCTACCCGGGCATGAAGGTGCTGGAAATGGCCTTCGACAGCCGGGACGCGGACAGCGTCTACCACCTGCCCTACCGCTATCCCGTCCACTGCGTGGTCTACACCGGCACCCACGACAACAACACCGTCCAGGGTTGGATGGCCTCCGCCCTCAAGGAGGACCGGGCCTATGCCAAGGCCTACCTGCGTCTCTCCAGTCAGGAGGGCTACCACTGGGGGATGATGCGCACCGCCTGGGCCTCCCCCGCTGAGCTGGCGGTGATGCAGTTCCAGGACCTCCTGGGCCTGGGCAGCGAGGCCCGGATCAATACCCCGTCCACCCTGGGGAACAACTGGCAGTGGCGCGCTCTGCCCGGCGCCTTTGATGAGAAGCTGGCCCGCCGGCTGTACCGGGAGACGCGGGTCTATCAGCGCCTGCCCCAGGCGAAAACGTCCAAGAAATGAGGGAGCGTTATGGCGAGAAATACAAAAAAAGAATACCGCAATCAGGTGATGTACTCCGTATTTGTCCGCAACCACAGCCAGGAGGGCACCTTTGAGGCCGTCCGCCGGGACCTGGAGCGGATCAAAAGCCTGGGAGTGGACATCATCTGGCTGATGCCCATTCACCCCATCGGGGTCAAAGCCCGGAAGGGCACGGTGGGCAGTCCCTACGCCATCTCGGACTACCGGGCGGTCCACCCGGACTACGGCACCCTGGAGGACTTCCGGCGGCTGGTGGACGACATCCACCGCCTGGGGATGAAGTGCATCATCGACGTGGTGTATAACCACACCTCCCCCGACTCCTGGCTGGCCGAACACCACCCGGAGTGGTTCTATCACAGGGCCGACGGCAGTCTGGGCAACCACGTGGGCGACTGGACCGATGTGGCGGATCTGGACTACTCCCACCGGCCGCTGTGGGACTATCAGATCGAGACCCTGAAGTATTGGGCCGGGATGGTGGACGGCTTCCGGTGCGACGTGGCCCCCCTGATTCCCCTGGACTTCTGGCTCAGGGCCAGGGAGGAGGTGGAGGCAGTCCGCCCCGGCTGTATCTGGCTGGCCGAGTCGGTGGAGCCGGAGTTTATCCGCTTCGCCCGGGGACAGGGCATCACCGCCCTGTCCGATTCGGAGATTTTCCAGGCCTTCGATATCAGCTACGACTACGATATCTTCCCCGTGTTCCAGGACTGTCTGGAGGGAAAGCTCCCCCTGAGCCGGTACGCCGAGGCGGTCTCCGGGCAGGAGGCGGTCTATCCCGACAACTATGTCAAGCTGCGTTTTCTGGAGAACCACGACCGCCTCCGGGCCGCGGCCGCCATCCCCGGGGAGGAAGCCCTGGTGAACTGGACCGCCTTCCTCTACTTCCAGAAGGGGATGACCCTGCTCTACGGGGGACAGGAGGCGGGCTGCACCCACCTGCCCGAGCTCTTTGAAAAGGACCCCGTCAACTGGACCGCCGGGCCGGACCGGACGGAGCTGCTGCGGCGGCTCTACCGGCTGAAAGGGCATCCGCTGCTCACCGACAGCGTGTACCAGGTCCGGGCCCTGCCCGGGGATATCCTCCTGGCGGAGCACCGCCGGGGGCGGGACCGGCTCACCGGTATTTTCAGTCTGAAGGGGAACTGCGGCCTGGTGGCGGTGGACGTCCCCGACGGGACCTATCCCAATCTGGCCGATGGCGGCAGCGTCGAGGTGAAATTCGGCCGGGTCACCTGTCAGGGCCGGCCCATTATCTTTGAGAGCCGCGGCCAGGCCGGCTGCGGCGCGGAGGAAGCGCTATGACCAGTGAACCGCTGCAAAAGGCCCGAGCGTTTGAGACTCAGTACGGCCCTCACATCCCGGACAGCGAGCGCCCCCTTTTCCACGCCACCCCCGCCATCGGCTGGATGAACGACCCCAACGGCTTTTCCCTCTACAAGGGGGAGTGCCACCTGTTTTTTCAGTACCACCCCTACTCCAACGAGTGGGGCCCCATGCACTGGGGTCACCTGAAATCCAGGGACTTCCTCCACTGGGAGCGGCTGCCCGTGGCCCTGGCCCCCGACGGGGATTATGACGCCTTCGGCTGTTTCTCCGGCGGGGCGGTGGAACTGCCCGACGGGCGGCAGCTGCTGATGTACACCGGCGTAAGAAGGGGCCATAACGCCGACGGCTACTTACAGGACATCCAGACCCAGTGCCTGGCCATCGGGGACGGGGTGGACTATGAAAAATATTCGGGCAACCCTGTTTTAACCGGGGATGACCTGCCCCGGGGGGGCAGCGCCATCGACTTCCGGGACCCGAAGCTGTGGCGTGAGGGGGACGGGACCTACCGGGCCGCCATCGGAAACCGCACCGAGGACGACAGCGGTGCCATCCTGCTGTACCGCAGCGCCGACTGTCTCCATTGGGAGTTTGTCCGCACCTTGGACCGCTCCTGTAACCGGTACGGCAAGATGTGGGAGTGCCCCGACTTTTTTCCGCTGGACGGCAGACAGGTGCTGATTGTCAGCCCCCAGGAGATGGACCCGGAGGGGCTGGAGTTCCATACGGGCAACGGCACCATGTGCCTTATCGGCGACTGTGAGCCCGGGAGCGGGGATTTTGTGCGCCGGCACGTTCAGGCCATCGACTACGGCCTGGACTTCTACGCCCCCCAGACCCTGCTGACAGCCGACGGGCGGCGGGTCATGATTGCGTGGATGCAGAACTGGGCCTCGGCAGGGGCCAAGCCCGCCCACTGTCGCTGGTTTGGGCAGATGACCCTGCCCCGGGAGCTTTCGGTGCGGGACGGGCGGTTGTATCAGGTGCCGGTCCGGGAGCTGGAGGGCTGCCGGGGGCGCTGCGTGAAGCACACCGGTGTCCCTGTCAGCGGGGAGGTCAGCCTGCCCGGCGTCCGGGGCCGGGTGGTGGATATGACGGTCACTGTCCGGCCTGTTGCCGGCGAGAGCTGCCGCTGGTTCTGCGTCCGGGTGGCCAAGGACGGGCAGTATGAGACCAGGCTCCAGTACCGCCCCGGCGAGGGCGTTCTGAAGCTGGACCGGACCCACAGCGGCCTGCCCCACGATATCGTTCATACACGCAAATTTCTGGTGCGGCCCGGGGACGGCGCAATCAAGCTGCGCATCGTCCTGGACCGGTTCAGTGTGGAGGTGTTCGTCAACGACGGCGAACAGGCCGCCAGCACCGTGATCTACACCCGGCAGGAGGCGGAGGCCATCACCTTTGAGGCCGGCGGCTCCGCCCTGGTGGATGTGGAAAAGTATGACCTGATATTCGATCCAAAAGATGCGCCCTGACATGGCCGGGGCGGCCGGGATGACAGCCAGCGGGAGCCGGGTAATCCGGCTCCCGCTGGTTTTATGGGCCACCTGCGTTTGCAGACTTATGAATTTTTCCGAATCTGTTTGCGGTACTCGGTGGGGCTGATTCCTTCCACCCGGCGGAAGCACTGAGAGAAGTAGCTCAGGGAGGAAAAACCCAGAATCTCGGCGATGAGGGAGAGGGGATGGTCGGTCTTTCGCAGCAGGAATCGGCTCTCCTCCACCCGCCGGGAGATCAGGTAGTTGATGGGGGAGGTGCCAAATTCCCGGCGGAAGGAGTGGGACAGGTAATATTTGTTCAGATGGGCCAGCTTTGCCAGGTGATCCAGGGTGAGGTCCTCCTTAAAATGGTTGTCGATGTAGCGGCGTATCAGTTCGCACTCCTTGCTGGCCCTGGGGCCCGGGGTTTCGCCGGAGAAGGACAGGTCCTGATGCCGCCCCAGCTGAATGAGCACCACCTCCAGCAGATGCCGGCAGACGTCCTCGTGGCCGGGGAGGGTTTTGGCGGACTCCTGGAGCATCAGGTCCACGCAGCTGTTCAGCTCGGTCCAGCCGTCGTGGAGGTGGAGCATGATGTACCCCGCCTCGGGGGAGGCGGCCTTCAGGCCCTCAATCCCCAAAACAATGTACTGAAGGGGGCTTTTCAGGGAGCTGACCTCGGTGTGGGGGATGTTGGCGTTGACGATAAGCAGGTCCTGAAAGGAGATGGGGAACTCCTCATACAGGGTGCGGAAGTGTCCGTGTCCGTCCAGGATAAAAAACAGCTCCGCGCAGCTGTGGGTGTGCAGCTCTGAGTTCCAGTCGGAGGAAAACTGGTCCTTGGCAATGTAACTCAGCCGGGGTCCGGTGTGCCCCGGCAGCTCCGGTGTACCGGAGCTGCTGAATTGATATCGAACCAAAATCTCACCAGCTTCCTTTTGTAATTTTATAAAAGAAGGGTGCCGTATCCTGTTCCCCTGTATTATACATTGCTCCGGCTGATTATGCAATACCTCAAATTACTCCGGCATATTTTTTGGTATTATAGGCATAGCGCCCAAATCCCGGAGCGGGAAATAAAAAAATTGTCCATTGTCTCTGGAAAAAAGTCCGTTATTTTAGACAAATCAATGAAAGAGAAAAAGCACGATATATAAACAAGAAAGCAAAAAACAGGTAGCTTTCCCACATGGGTTTATCATATAATTATAGGCGAAAAGGCCGAAAAGACGGCCTGAACGCAAGTGCCCAAAATTTTAGGAGGTTAGAATATGAAAATGAAGAAGACTCTCAGCCTGCTGCTGGCTTCTGCGCTGTCTCTGTCTCTGCTGGCCGGCTGCGGTGGCGCGCCCCAGACGCCCCCCGCCCAGTCCAACCCGCCCGCCGGCGGCTCCAGCACCAGCCAGGGCGACGCCAGCACCCCTGAGGCTCCCAAGGGTCCCATCAAGGTGGCGGCTTTGGCCTCCGCCTATGAGGAGACTCACCCCGGTATGTGGCAAGAGGTCTGCGACGCCTTCACCGACGAGACCGGCATCGAGGTGGAGCTGATTGTGGACAAGGCCCTGGAGGACGTGATTGGCCCCTCCATGCAGGGCGGCGACTTCCCTGACGTGATTCACCTGGCCACCGGCCGCGACAAGAAGCTCACCGAGCAGTTCATCAAGGACAAGAACATCGCTGACATCACCGACGTGCTGTCCATGACCGTGCCCGGCGAGAGCGCCAAGGTCTCTGACAAGATCGTCCCCGGCTTTACCGACACCTCCATCACCAACCCCTACGGCGATGGCAAGACCTATCTGGCCCCCATGTTCTACTCCCCCTGCGGCCTGTTCTATAACGCCGGTCTCTTTGAGGAAAAGGGCTGGACCGTCCCCACCACCTGGGACGAGATGTGGGCCCTGGGCGACAAGGCCGCCGCTGAGGACATTGCCCTGTTTACCTACCCCACCACCGGCTACTTCGACACCTTCTTCCCCACCCTGCTCTACTCTGCGGGCGGCCCTGAGTTCTTCAACCAGGCCATGAACTACGCCGAGGGCGTATGGGATACCCCCGAGGCCAAGCAGTGCTTCGACGTGATGAGCAAGCTGGCCAGCTACACCGCCAAGGTGACCCCCGCCCAGGCCAACGATTCCGATTTCACCCAGAACCAGCAGCTGATTCTGGACAACAAGGCCCTGTTCATGCCCAACGGCACCTGGATCGTGGGTGAGATGGCTGAAGCTCCCCGGGCTGACGGCTTCCAGTGGGGCATGTGCGCCCTGCCCGGCGGCGGCGCCGGCACCAGCGCCAGCTACTGCTGGCTGGAGCAGGCCTGGGTCCCCGCTCAGGCTCCCAATCTGGACGCTGCCAAGATGTTTGTGGCCTTCCTGTACAGCGATAAGGCCGCTGAGATCTTCGCCAAGGGCGGCGCTGCCCAGCCCATCACCGGCATCACCGACGGCATGGAGGGCGACAATAAGATCTTCTACTCCATCTATGACAACGGCGCTTCCGCCGTTATGGGCGGTTTCGCCGCCTACGCCTCCGTTCCCGGTCTGGGCAGTGTGCGCGAAGTCTTCTTCGACCCCTTCAACAGCCTGGTGAACGGCTCTCTGACCGCAGACCAGTGGGTGGCTGACATCAAGGCCGCCAGCGACCAGATGCGTGCCAACCTGCTGTCCGAGTAATCATATCCGCCGAACCATCCAATTGTCCGTAGAGCAGGCGGCGGTGAGCGAAAACCGCTCACCGCCGCCTTTTGATTTCAGAGAGAAAGGAGCGATCCCATGCGCAGTAAAGGCCGCAGCCGGTTTATCGCCCTGTGTGTCGCCCCGGCAGCCATCCTGTTCTTCATCTTTATGGTCATGCCCACCTTCAACGTGTTCCGCATGTCTCTTTTCGAGCGGGGGGCCTACTCCCCCACTGAGACCTTCGTGGGGCTGAGCAACTTCAAGGTTCTGTTCAAGGATACCAAATTCATCGTCTCTATGCAGAACACCATCCTGCTTATCGTTACCGTGACTATCATCACATTTTTCTTTGCTATCGTCTTTGCCGCCATCCTCACCCGGGAGAAGATCAGGGGGCAGAATTTTTTCCGTATCATCTTCTACATCCCCAATATTCTCTCTGTGGTGGTCATCGCCGGCATCTTCTCCGCCATCTACAAGCCGGACAACGGAATGCTCAACAGCATTTTTTCCCTGTTTGCCGGCCGGGATGTCATGGTGCTCTGGAAGGACCAGCCCATGGTAATTGTCAGCGTTATCATCGCTATGGTGTGGCAGGCCATCGGCTACTATATGGTCATGTACATGGCCTCCATGTCCGCCGTTCCCGCGGACCTGTATGAGTCGGCCAGCCTGGACGGCGCAGGGCGGCTGAACCAGTTCTTTGAGATTACCCTGCCCCTGATCTGGACCAACATTCGTACCACCCTTACCTTCTTCATCATCTCCACCATCAACATGGCGTTCCTGTTTGTCAAGGCCATGGTGGCCAAGGGGATGGCCGACGTGGGCCTGAGCTTTATGTATGCCCAGAAGGACGAGGGCCTGTACGGCTATGCCATGGCCGCCGGCGTGATTATCTTCCTGTTCTCCTTCACCCTGTCCGCTGTGGTCAACCACGTCACCAAGCGGGATGTGCTTCAGATGTGAGAGGAGGGACGAGAAGATGAAAAAAACAAACTCCGCCGACACCCTGTACAAGGTCTTTATCTATGTGGTACTCATTACCCTGGCAGTTGTCATCATCGTGCCGGTAGCCTGGGTCTTCCTGGCCTCCATCAAGCAAAACAGCGAGTTTTACGGCAATCCCTGGGTCCTGCCCGCCACCTTCTACTGGCAGAATTTCGTGGATGCCTGGAACGCCGCCAGCATGGGCAGCTACATGCTTAACTCAGTGATTGTCACCGCCCTGGCCCTGGCCATCCTGCTGGTGGTGGCCCTCCCCGCGGCCTACTGCCTGTCCCGCTTCCACTTCCGGGGCGGCAAGCTTCTGAACACCGCCTTTATGGCCGGATTGTTTATCAATGTCAACTACATTGTGGTGCCCATCTTCCTGATGATGCGGGATTGGGACAGCTGGATGAACTACCTGTTCAAGCTGAACAATATTTTTATGAACAATCTGGTGACCCTGGCTGTAATCTACGCCGCCACCGCCCTGCCCTTCACCGTCTACCTGCTGTCGGGCTACTTTGCCACTCTGCCCCACGACTTTGAGGAGGCCGCCTACATCGATGGCGCGGGCTATGGTCAGGCCATGATTCGGGTGATTTTCCCGATGGCCCAGCCCTCTATTCTTACCATTATCCTGTTCAATTTCCTGTCCTTCTGGAACGAGTACATTATTTCCATGACCTTAATGAACAGCGCCACCGGCCAGAAGACCCTTCCGGTGGGTCTGCTCAACCTGATGCAGGCCTCCCAGTCGGCAGCCCAGTTCGGGCGGCTGTATGCCGGCCTGGTGCTGGTGATGCTGCCCACCCTGATCCTCTATATGTGCGTGCAGCAAAAGCTGACCCAGGGCATGACCGTGGGCGGACTGAAAGGGTAAGGTGAGGACATGAACTATTGGAAAGAACATAAACAGCTGCGCATCATTTTGATGCTGGTCACCTTTGTGCTGGGGCTGGTCCTGATAATCCGGGGCTGGCTGATGACTGGCCAGATGGCAGGACTGGGCCTGATGCTTGTGGGGGTTGTCCTGCTGCTGGTCACCCTGTATCTCTATAACGCCCGCTTTGCGGACCGGAAAAAGCAGTGAGAGGAGAAGCTATGACCGACATACATAAGACGGGCCGGGTGACCATCCCCACCGATGTGGACGTGGTGCCCGAGACCCTGGAGCTGCTGAAGCGCTGGGGGGCGGACGCCATCCGGGACTGCGACGGCACCGACTACCCCGAGGAGCTGAAAAGCGTAGACGCCAAGGTCTACTCCACCTACTACACCACCCGGAAGGACAACGCCTGGGCCAAGGCCAACCCCGACGAGGTGCAGCAGTGCTACATTATGACCGGCTTCCGCACCGCCGGAGATGGTCCCCTGTCCATCCCCCTGATGCAGGGGATCAGCGCCGAGCTGATGGAGGTGAACACCCGGGACGACATACGCCGCTGGTGGGAGGTGATGGACCGCACCACAGGGGAGCCCATCTCCCCCGACGCCTGGAGGTATGAGGAGGGCTGTGTGATAATCGACGCCCCCCAGGCCTTCCACGACTACACCGTCAGCTTTCTGGCCTACCTGATCTGGGACCCGGTCCACATGTATAACGCCGTCACCAACGACTGGAAGGACTTCGAGCATCAGATCACCTTCGACGTCCGCCAGCCCAAGACCAAGAAATTTACCATGGAGCGGCTGCGGAAATTCATCGCAGACCACCCCTACGTGAACGTCATCCGGTACACCACCTTCTTCCACCAGTTCACCCTGGTCTTCGACGAGCTGAAACGGGAGAAGTACGTGGACTGGTACGGCTACTCCGCCTCGGTCTCCCCCTACATCCTGGAGCAGTTTGAGAGAGAAGTGGGCTACAAGTTCCGCCCCGAGTTCATCATCGACCAGGGCTACTATAACAACCAGTACCGGGTGCCCTCCAAGGAGTTCAAGGACTTTATGGCCTTCCAGCGCCGGGAGGTGGCCGCATTGGCCAAGGAAATGGTGGACATCACCCACGAGCTGGGCAAGGAGGCTATGATGTTCCTGGGCGACCACTTCATCGGCACAGAGCCCTACATGGACGAGTTCAAGTCCATCGGCCTGGACGCGGTGGTGGGCAGCGTGGGCAACGGCGCCACCCTGCGGCTCATCTCAGACATCCCCGGGGTGAAGTACACCGAGGGGCGGTTCCTGCCCTACTTCTTCCCCGACACCTTCCATGAGGGGGGCGACCCCGTCCGGGAGGCCAAGGAGAACTGGGTGACGGCCCGCCGGGCTATTTTGAGAAAGCCCATCGACCGCATCGGCTATGGCGGCTACCTCAAGCTGGCCTGCCAGTTCCCCGAGTTCATCGACTATGTGGACAGCGTGTGCAGTGAGTTCCGGGAGCTCTATGACAATATCAAGGGCACCACCCCCTACTGCGTCAAGACGGTGGCCGTCCTCAACAGCTGGGGCAGGGCCCGGTCCTGGGGCTGCCACATGGTCCACCACGCCCTGTATCAGAAGCAGAACTACTCCTACGCCGGGGTCATCGAGGCTCTGTCCGGCGCGCCCTACGACGTGAAATTCATTAGCTTCGACGAGGTGAAGGCCGACCCCTCTGTTTTGGACGGCGTCGATGTGCTGGTCAACGTGGGCGACGGCGACACTGCCCACACCGGCGGGGCCGTTTGGGAAGACCCGGCCGTCTCCGCCGCGGTGAAGAAGTTCGTCTACAACGGCGGCGGCTTCATCGGCGTGGGCGAGCCCTCGGGCCACCAGTACCAGGGCCGCTATCTCCAGCTGTCCGGTATACTAGGCGTAGAAAAAGAGACTGGATTTACCCTGGGTTATGACAAATACAACTGGGAGGAGTACCCCGGCCACTTCATCCTGGCGAACTGCCAGGGGGCAGTGGACTTCGGAGAGGGCAAAAAGAGCATCTACGCCCTGGAGGGAGCCCAAGTGCTGGTCCAGCGGGACAAAGAGGTCCAGCTGGCGGTGAACGAGTTCGGCAAGGGCCGGGCGGTGTATCTCTCCGGCCTGCCCTACTCCTTTGAGAACAGCCGCCTGCTCCACCGGGCGGTGCTGTGGTCGGTTCACAGCGAGGACCAGCTGAACCTGTGGCTGTCCTCCAACTATAACGTGGACGTCCACGCTTATGTGAAAAACGGAAAGTTCTGTGTGGTCAACAACACCTATGAGCCCCAGTCCACCACCGTCTTCCGTGGGGACGGCTCCAGCTTCCAGCTGGATCTGGCCGCCAACGAGATACGCTGGTACGAGATCTGAATGAAAGAGCGCCTGTAGGGTGCTGCGACCTTGGCAATCTTTAATCATCAGGAGGCTTTTTATGGATATCCGCTATTCCGCTCACCCCAACGACGTGAAGCGCTACACCACCGAGGAGCTGCGCCGCGAGTTCCTCATTGAAAACCTGTACCAGCCCGACCAGGTGGTGGCCGTCTACAGCCACGTGGACAGGATGGTCACCCTGGGCTGTATGCCCGTGAAGGAGACCGTCACCATCGACAAGGGCATCGACGTGTGGGCCAACTTCGGCACCCACTACTTCCTGGAGCGCCGGGAGGTGGGCATGTTCAACATCGGCGGCGAGGGCTCCGTCACCGTGGACGGGACCGTCTACCAGCTGGGCTATAAGGACTGCCTCTACATCACCATGGGGGCCAAGGAGGTGCTGTTTGCCAGTAAGGAAAGCGCCAGGCCCGCCAAGTTCTATATGGTGTCAGCCCCCGCCCATTGCAGCTATGAGACCCGCCTGCTCAAGCTGGCCGACGCGGCCAAGAAGCCCCTGGGGGACGCTGCCACCTCCAACAAGCGAGTGATTAACCAGTTCATCCACCCCGACGTGCTGAAAACCTGCCAGCTTTCCATGGGCATGACGGTGCTGGAGAGCGGCAGCGTGTGGAACACCATGCCCGCCCACACCCACGAGCGGCGGATGGAGGTCTACATGTACTTCGAGGTGCCGGAGGACCAGGTGGTCTTCCACATGATGGGACAGGGCCAGGAGACCCGGCACATTGTCATGCAGAATGAGCAGGCTGTCATCTCCCCCTCCTGGTCCATCCATGCCGGGGCGGGCACCGCCAGCTACACCTTCATCTGGGCCATGGGCGGCGAGAACCAGGCCTTTGACGACATGGACGTTATCCCCACCACCCGGCTGAAATAAAACAGGAGGGCCGCCGCCGGCGGCCCTTTTCAGAGAGGAGTTTCACAAATGGATATGCAGAAGATATTTTCCCTGGAGGGCAAGACGGCCCTGGTGACTGGTGGGGCCTACGGTATCGGCTTTGCCATCGCCGAGGCGCTGGCCGGAGCAGGGGCGAAGATCGCCTTCAACTGCCGCAGCCAGTCCAACCTGGACAAGGCCCTGGCCGACTACAGCGCCAAGGGCATCGACGCCCGGGGCTACATTGCCGACGTCACGTCTGAGGAGCAGGTGACGGAGCTGATGGGCAAAATCGAGGCCGACCTGGGGGGTGTGGACATTCTGGTGAACAACGCCGGCATCATCAAGCGCATCCCCATGACCGAGATGAGTGCCGAGGACTTCCGCCAGGTGGTGGACATCGACCTGATCGGCCCCTTCATCTGCGCCAAGGCGGTGATCCCCGGGATGCTGAAGAAGGGCCACGGCAAGATTATCAACATCTGTTCCATGATGAGCGAGCTGGGCCGGGAGACCGTCTCCGCCTACGCCGCCGCCAAGGGCGGACTGAAGATGCTCACCCGGAATATCTGTTCCGAGTACGGCGAGGCCAACATCCAGTGCAACGGCATTGGCCCCGGTTACATCGCCACTCCCCAGACCGCCCCCCTCCGGGAGCGGCAGGCCGACGGCAGCCGCCACCCCTTTGACCAGTTCATCGTCTCCAAAACCCCGGCCGGCCGCTGGGGCGACCCGGAGGACCTGATGGGCCCGGCGGTGTTCCTGGCCTCCGATGCCTCCAACTTTGTCAACGGCCACATCCTCTATGTGGACGGCGGCATCTTGGCCTATATCGGCAAGCAGCCCTGACAGGAAGATTCACCCGACCTTGCTTCACTCCGCTCCGGCATACAGCCGGATAATCTCCTCCGCCACCGCCCGCTTGGAGCAGCATCGGTCCATGGCCTGATGGGTGATGTAGTGGTGGGCGTCTGGCTCCGACATTTTCAGCTCGCTGATGAGCAGCCACTTGGCCCGGTTCACCAGACGAATCTCCTCCATCTTCTCCTCAACGGGCTGGACCTTCTTCTCATAGCTCCGCAGCCGCTCCCGGGCGGCGGTCATCCAGTTCAGTCCCCGGAGGATAGCGTCCCGGGGTACAGGCCTGGGCAGGACAAATACCCCATGCTTCTCCACCCGGCTCTGAATCGAATCGTACAGCGCCGCCGCCACGAAGAGCAGCACCACCGTCCCCCCTGCGCGGCAGCAGTCGATGGCGAAGCGGATGCCGGCGTCGTCGGGGAGGGGGGAGTTGACAAACACAAGGTCGAAGTCCTGACCGTTTCGGGCGCGCTCCGCCGCCCCTATATGGGAGACCGTGACAATGGGGGAGTAGGAGGTCTCAGGCAGAAGGGAGCGCAGGGCGTTTTGAAATTTTTCCGAGGCCGACACAATCAGCACGCTGTAGACCCGCTCCTGTAAGCCCATACACATCCCCTCCTCCCTCTGAAATCGGCGTCATCCCTTAAAATATTCCTCCGCCACCGCCTCCGGGACGGCAGACCGGATAAATTCGCTGGACCGCGCCGCAGTCACCGCCGCCTCCCGGTCCTGGGGCAGAGGCTGGAATCTGGACAGGCTCGCGCCGTCCGCCTGGTAGAGGTTCAGGTCGGCGGCGGGGGGCAGTTCCAGGTTTTGCTCCATGCCCCGCAGCCCCGCCTGAATCATCAGGGCGAAGGCCAGGTAGGGGTTGGCGGCGGGGTCGGGGGAGCGCAGCTCCGCCCGGCGGTACTCCCCCACGGCGGCGGGGATGCGCACCAGCTGAGAGCGGTTCTCACGGGACCAGGAGATGTATTTGGGGGCCTTGTGCCCGCCGAAGCGGGTGTAGGATTCCGCCGCCGGGTTGAGGAACACGGTCATGTCGGCCACCTTGTCCAGCACTCCGGCCACCATCTGTGGCAGGCGGTCCCGGCCGTCCTCAGCCTTTACCGACATGTTGATGTGAAAGCCGCTCCCCGGCGAATCCGGCAGAGGCTTGGGGGAAAAGTCGGCGCACAGGCCGTTGCGCTCTGCGATGAACTTTACAATGGCCTGAAAGGTCATTACGTTGTCCGCCGCGGTGAGAGGGTCAGAGTATTTGAAATCAATCTCATTCTGCCCGGGCCCCTCCTCGTGGTGGGAGCACTCCGGGGAGATGCCCATGCGGGCCAGGGTCAGGCAGATCTCCCGGCGGATGTT
>ERZ808037.563-NODE-563-length-32565-cov-9.573165_pt1 | contig 32565 bp, 23 predicted proteins | sample MGYA00380190_ERZ808037 | MGnify/ENA primary metagenome ERZ808037 (study PRJEB31490, sample SAMN06133399) | mouse gut metagenome | isolation source: J9 | host: mice | place: China: Chengdu | collected 2015-05 ...
GTAACCGCCCCTAACCGAGACCGCGACTCCCCCAAAGGAGCCGCGGTCTTTCTTTTATGCCACCACTTCCACGCAAGTGCCCTCCGGATGGGTGACGGGGCACTGAACCGCCGTGCGGATAATTGAGGGACCGAGGCGATTGCGCTTGCGGGGCTTCCACTGAACAGCCCTTCGGATGACTGACGCGGCACTGAACCGCCGTGCGGATAATTGACGGCGGGAGGCGAGCGCGCTTGCTGAGATTCCACTAAGCTGCCCTTCGGATGGATGACGGGGCACTGAACCTCCATCCGGATAATTGACGGCGGGAGGCGACGGTGCTTGCTGAGCTTACACAGAACTGCCCTCCGGATGGATGACGGGGTACTGATCCGCCGTGCGGATAAGTGGGGGACTTTTGGCGGTTGTTTTGACGTTAGGGAATGTTAAAGATTTTGTGGATTGGGGTGGATTTTGTAATTTTGTTGTCGGGTAAGTCCTACACGACCAGCTCCCTCTGAATCCCCCAGGTCCTGACCGAAGCAAGGGTAGGAGGTCGTAGCGGTGCGATGTAGTAAGCTTGCCCTTTTTTTATGCCTTCTCGGGTAGGCGCGGGCGCTTCGCTGGCGCCTTTCTTTTTTTTTCCGGACTTCTCGGACTTCTCGGACAACTCGGACGGCTCGGGCGGCTCGGGCTGTTCGGACGGCTGGGGGACTTGGGGGAGGGTGGAATAAATTGGCGGCCGGGCTCTTGTGTTGTAAGGAGTCCCGGCCGCGGTTTTTTTTATTGGGCTTTCATGAAGGCTTCCATGTCTTTGTCGCCTCGGCCGGAGAGGTTGACTACTACGATGTCGTCGGGTTTGAAGTTGATTTTTTCGAGGGCGGCGAGGGCGTGGGAGCTTTCGATGGCGGGGATGATTCCTTCTTTGCGGGCGAGAAGGAAGGCTGCGGCGAGGGCTTCGTCGTCGGTGACGGTGAGGACTGTGGAGCGTCCTTCCTGGGCGAGGAAGGCCTGGAGGGGGCCAATGCCGGGGTAGTCGAGACCGGCGGAGATGGAATATGCCTCGCGCGGATTGCCTTCGGTGTCCATCATTACTTTTGTCCGCGAGCCGTGGAGGACGCCAGTTTCGCCGACGGTGATTGTGGCGGCGTTGTAGGGGGTGTCTACGCCTTTTCCGGCGGCTTCGACGGCTACGAGGCGCACTGTGGGTTCGTTGAGGAAGTAGTAGAAGGCTCCGGCGGCGTTGCTTCCTCCGCCGATTGCGGCGATTACGTAGTCGGGGGTTTCGCGGCCTTCGGTTTCGAGGAGCTGGCGGCGGATTTCTTCGCTGATAATGGACTGGAAGCGTGCGACGATTGCGGGATAGGGATGAGGGCCGACAGCGGAGCCGATGAGGTAGAAGGCATCGGGGTTGCGGACCCATTCGGCGAGTGCGGCGTCGACGGCGTTGTTGAGGGTGGAATTGCCTTCGGTTGCGGGTACGACTTTGGCTCCGAGCATACGCATGCGCTGGACGTTGGGGCGCTGCCGTTCCATGTCGGTAGCCCCCATGAATACGGTGCATTCCATTCCGAGGAGGGCTGCGACGGTGGCGGCTGCGACGCCGTGCTGTCCGGCTCCGGTTTCGGCTATGATTTTTTTCTTTCCCATGCGCCGGGCGAGGAGTCCGAGGCCTATGGCGTTGTTGATTTTGTGCGCTCCGGTGTGGTTAAGGTCCTCACGCTTGAGGTATACGCGTGCGCCGTATTTGCGGCTTAGGGCGGGGGCGAAGTAGAGGGGCGACGGACGGCCCACGTAGTCGCGCATGAGGGCCGAGAATTCGTCGCGGAAGGCAGGATCGACTATTGCCTCGTCGAAGGCTGAGCGAAGCTCGGAGAGGCGTTTCTGAAGGTCTTCGGGGACGTAGGAGCCGCCGAATTCGCCGTAGAAGCCGTCGGCATCGACGGGGAGGAGGTCGGCGAATGAGTAGGATTCGGATTTCTGTTGTTTCATTTTTTTAGGTGTATAAATAAAAAAACCGCTCCGGGAAGGGAGCGGTTCATGAAAAGGTGAATTTTTATTCCTTATACTACCAAACGCAGACGCATGATGGCTTTACCGCTCCGAGACCGAGGCGGCGCCACCAATACTTGTTGCTGAGGCAGTTGAGGGAAATCATGATGAGGTCTGAGGTTTATTCGGCTTTGCCGGCGGAACCGAGGACGTTTACAATCTTGTGGCGATAGAGTTTCTCCATGTTGTCGCGAGCCGGGCCGAGGTACTTGCGGGGGTCGAATTCCTGGGGCTGTTCGGCGAAAACGCGGCGAACGGCGGCAGTCATAGCGAGACGGCTGTCGGAGTCGATGTTGATTTTGCAGACGGCGCTCTTGGCGGCCTTTCGGAGCTGTTCTTCGGGGATGCCGATGGCGTCGGGGAGCTTGCCGCCGAACATGTTGATGGTGTCAACCTCGTCCTGGGGCACGGAGCTGGAGCCGTGGAGAACGATGGGGAATCCGGGGAGTTTTTCCATAACGGCATCGAGGACGTCGAAAGCCAGGGGCGGGGGCACGAGCTTGCCTTCGGCGTTGCGGGTGCACTGTGCGGGGGTGAACTTGTAAGCACCGTGGGATGTGCCGATGGAGATAGCGAGGGAGTCGCAGCCGGTGCGGGTAGCAAAGTCGATAACTTCCTCGGGGTCGGTGTAGGTGTGGTGGTCGGAGGAAACTTCGTCCTCAACGCCGGCGAGAACGCCGAGCTCGCCTTCGACGGTAACGTCGAACTGGTGAGCGTAGTCAACGACCTGCTTGGTGAGGGCAACGTTTTCCTCGTAGGGGAGGTGGGAGCCGTCGATCATCACGGAAGAGAAGCCGAAGTCGATGCAGCTCTTGCAGAGCTCGAAGGAGTTGCCGTGGTCGAGGTGGAGGACAATCTGGGGCTTTTCCCAGCCGAGTTCCTTGGCGTATTCAACAGCACCCTGTGCCATGTAGCGGAGGAGGGTCTGGTTGGCGTACTTGCGGGCACCGCTGGAGACCTGAAGGATAACGGGGCTCTTCTCGCCAGCAGCGGCCTTGATGATGGCCTGGAGCTGCTCCATATTGTTGAAGTTGAAGGCGGGGATTGCATAACCGCCCTTGATGGCCTTAGCGAACATTTCGCGGGTGTTGACGAGGCCGAGTTCTTTGTAGCTTACCATTATGATAAAAAGTTTTTGATTTGAGGATTCAAATATCAAAGGGGATGCCGCGGCGGGCTCCTGCTGATTCGAATGCAAAGTTACAAAAATAATTCAAGTAACGCAAGCTAAAAAAAGTAATGAATCCGGAGAGTGAGCTGTTATTTTTTGTCAAGCTTGCCTTCGAGGGCGATTCGCGCGCGGTCGATAATGGATAGCTTCGCGGGCTTGATGTGAATGCTTGATTTCGGAGATTTCCTGCTGAGGAAAATGATGGAGGAATGGAGGACAATAGCTATCCATTCCTCAAAAGGGACGATGGCGTGGATTCTGGCGAGGGGAATCTTGTGGAAGAGGGAATCGGGGTCGATGCTGTTGATGACCATAAAGTCGACAGGTCCGTCCATATCGATAGTGATATTATGGTGCTCGGCGGCGTAGTCAAAAAGCAGCGGCATATCGAGGCAGTCGGGGCTCGATGGGGCCTTGGAGTACTTCTTATATAGAGTGTCGATGACTTCGCGTGTAATCATATCTGCGTAATGTTTCAGTGTTAACGACGAATGGAGGGCGAAAGTTTCTGAATATTAAAAATCTTATAGTTTATTTAAATTTGAGACGGTTTTGTAACAAAGGGGTTCATTTGCGGAGCCATTTCCTCAACCTGAAGTAACAAAGGGGAATAAGCCAGGGGAGGAAAACGACGCCTGTGATTACGGGGCCGAGGAAGAGACGCATAGCCGAGGCTCCGATCGCGACAGCAGCGGCGAAGAGAATCAGCGCTGGGATGCCTCTGCCGAGGGTGAGGTGGTAACGGCGCCGGTAGACGAAGAGGACTATGGCAGTGTAGAGGGCATACCAAAGGATGTATGCGATTCCGAGCCCGACGAAGCCGAGCTGTTTCCATAAGGAGGTGTATAGGGCGAGCATGACCAGGGAGCTCAGAATTTCGGTTACAACGAAGGGGCGCCCGTCGCCCTTTGCGAGCATGACATATGCCAAGCACCATGAAACGGCCCTGAAAACGACACCGGCAATCGCGAGGCTGATGAATGGGAGCATAGCGAGGAAACGCCCGGAGTAGAGAATCCTGACCATCAGCTCGTCGAAGCACACGAAGAGGACAATCACGGGCATGAGCACCCATAGGGCGACGGACATTTCGTGGGAGACGAGGGTGGAGGTCCTGCGGGAGTAATCAATCTGAGCGGTGAGCCTGGGGTAATACTCCATCGAAATTGCAGTGAATATCATTCCGACGTAGTAGTTGACCATTGTGTAGCCGGACTGGTAGATACCGACATCGGCGGTGGAGGCCTCTCGGTTGAGGAAGATGGAGAAGAGGTATGATGCGAGCTGGGTCACGACGTCGCTGACGGTGAGGTAGAGACCGAGGACCACCATGGTCTTTCCGGCGCGGAGGCTTTGGGCGAAAGATGGCGCTGTGTCAGGGGGGCCGGGGACATTTCTTGATGCCAGACGCGAAAAGAGCCAGGCACCGAAAGGTATGGCGATAAGAGCGGGGATAATACCGTCGATGCGGAAGAAGAACAGGGAAGCGACGATAACGGCCGTGCCGAGCATGGAACCCCACATATTGGCAGATGCGAGGGCCTTGAGGCGGTTGAAGCTCTGGAGGATAGCGTTGTCGGCGGCTGTAAATGAGGTGAGGAGGAGGATAAGGGAGAGGATGCGGAATCCGTTGGCGTAGTCTTCGGAGCCGAAAGTCCAGCGGCTGAGTTCGGGGGCGAGTGCTATGGTGAGGAACATTCCGAAGAGACCGAGGACGAGGCCGAGCCGCCGGGCGCTGAGAGCAAGGAGGCGAGCGCTGGGACTGCGAGGGTCGGCTGCGACGAGAGAAATGTCCCTGACGGCGCTCTGACGGAGGCTGAGCTGGGTGAGGTATGATACCGTCATGATGGTCTGTACGAAGAGCGACATGAGGCCCACTCCCTCGGGCCCGATCCATAGAGCGGCACACTTAGTGCGCACCACCCCTGCGAGGATGTTGAGGCCCTGCACTCCGCCGAATACGCCGAGCGCCTTGAGGACAGTGGATGTAAGATTGCTCACGGGATGTATCGGGCGGATTGGTTTATCTCAGCCATTCGGCAGGATTCAGTTTTGTCTTTTCGTGACGGATTTCGAAGTGGAGAGTGGGGTGGTTGTCGTCGTCAGGGTCGGGGACGAGGGTCCCGAGCAGCTGTCCGGCGAGTACTTCCTGCCCCTTGCGGACTTTGAGTTCGCCGATTCCGGCGTAGACGGTGAGGTAGCTTCCGTGGCGCAGGATTACGATGTTGTTGTATCCGTCGAGGCGGAAAATCGAGCTGACAGTTCCACGGAATACAGCTCTTGCGGAGGCACCCTGAGAGGTGCGGAGGTCGATTCCGTTGTTCCGGATTTCGATACGGGAGAGGTCGGCATGGGAGTTGCGGCCAAAGGCCGAGGAGATGGTGTAAGGCCTGTCGACGGGAGCGGGGAGCATTCCCTTGTTGGCGGCGAAACCGCCGGAGAGGGGCGAGACGGGAGTTGCTGGCTTCTCGGGGCGCTCGGACTTCTCGGACCGCTCAGACCTCTCGGACCTCTCAGACTTCTCGGACCGCTCGGACTGCTCGGACTGCTCTGACTTTTTCGCTTTCTTTTTTTCTTCTTCGGCTTTTTTGCGTGCGGCTTCTTCGGCGGCTTTCTGTCGGCGGGCTTCTTCTTCGGCGGCGCGTCGGGCTTCTTCGGCGATTATACGGTCGAGCTCGGCGTCGAGGCGTCTGGCGAGGGCCTGTTTTTCGCTGAGGACTTTTTTAAGGGAGGAGCCTTCGCGGCGAAGGGAGTCGACGAGAAGGGACGCGGATGTTCGTGAGTTCCGGAGGCGGGTGTGCTCGGCCTTCTGGGCGGCAAGGGTTCCGGCGAGGTCAGCGCGGAGGGAATCGAGGCGCAGTCGGCGGAGGCGGAGTGTGTCGAGCTGAGCTTTCAGCTCACGGGTGCGCGCGCTCTGGGCGAGTGACAGCTCGCGGAGATAGCGAACCCGGCTCATCATGCCGGAGAAAGACCCGGCGCTGAAAATGAAAGCTATGTCGGAGACGCCCTGACGCTGGCGGCGCATAGCAGTGAGGTTGCGGGAATAAGAGTCGCGGAGGCGGTCGACTTTCAGCTGCGTTCGGTCCACGGTGTCGCTGAGTTCCTTGACTTTCAGGGAAATTACGTTGACCCTCGCCTGAAGGTCGTCGACTTTGGCGGTAGAGGACTTGATTTCATTGTCGAGGACTCCGAGCCTGTTGAGCTGTCGTCGAGTCTGTCGGGCGTTGGCGGCAATGTCCTTCTGAGTGCGTTCGATTTCCCCGGCAGTCTTTTTCTTTTCGCGACGTACGTCTCCAGCGGTTCTCGGGGCGTTTTTTTTCTGCGCCTGCTTCTTTTTGGCAGGCGCGGGGGCCTCACGGCGCGCGGGCTTTCGCCTGCGGGCGTCAGATTCTACGGGGCAAAGAGCGGAGCCGAGAAGGAGGGAAAGAGCGATAATGAAAGGTAGGAAACGGCGCATCAGAGATTTTTGGACAATTGGTTGACGTCAAGGCGTCTGTAGTTGTCGCCCGGGCGCCTGAATCCGAGAGGAGCGGAGACGGCGTTCCATTTCGCGGAAGACAGGCGGTAGGTGAGGCCGAGGTTAATCTCGGTCTTTCCGAGCTTTGCGGCGAGGCTGATTTCGGGGGCTGTCGGACCGGCGGGGGTGTCGACATAAGGGGCGTATGCAATTGCGGCGGCGGGGACGCCGTTGCGCGTGAATCCGACGGCGGCGAGGCTCTGAGAGGAGGCATTCCAGTCGTAGACGACGCCAATGCCCTGAAGTTCGGGCACGGGCCGGAGCGGGCGGCCGAGGAGGTATCCCTGGATGTCGGCGAGAGTGAGGCCGGTCTGAGCGCCGAGGCGCGCTACGGACTCGGCGGCATAGTACCTGTGGACCTTGTCGAGGACGAAAACGGAGTCCTCGTCAGCATAGAGCTGGGCGATTTCAAAGCCAAGGAGACGCAGGGAAATCAGAATTTCGCGGCCGTTTACGAAAGTGGCGCGTCCGGAGGCGCCGAGGGATTTCGGGGCCGAGAGATTTACGGAGACGGGAACCTCAAGGGAAGTCCAGTTGCCGAAAGATGCCGGGAACTGAGGAGGGAGAGAAGCCTGCGGGGGTGTGATAATCTCAGGAACGGAATCGACGGGAGGGACGGGTTCGGTTCCGGCGGGGGCTTTCTTATGGCAGGACGCGGCGGCGAGCATCAGCGCTGCCGCGGCGAAAATGGCGAGAGTGTGTCTATAAAATGCGGTCATTCAAAGAAATAAGTTTTGAATTTTGCTTTTTTTCTGATTTTTTCATCCTCGGGCAGGAGAATAGCGGCTTTTTCCCAGAATTCGGCGGCTTCCTTGTGGAGTCCGTTCCAGAAGTATATGTCGCCGGCATGGTCGAAAATCTCGCCTGAAGGTTCGAGGACCTCATTGACCTCATCAACGACCACCTCTTCTTCGGGTACGACGAGAGCCGAGTCCTGTTCGGACCAGGCCGTGTCAATCCAGACTTCCTGAACTACTGAATCGGCGGGAATGAGGTAAGCCTGCATCGCCAGATCGATGAGCCGTTTGGCTTCGGGGAAGTCGCGGCGTCGGAACTCGACCCAGGCGTAGGTGTCGAGGTAGGTCGGGTTTTCGGGTTCGTCGGATACGGCCATCGAGGCGTAAGTCTTGGCAAGGTCGAGATTAATGCTGTCGAGAGCCATGAAGTACGCCATGTTGTTCATGGCCATAGAGTTGCGTGGATTGAGGCGGATGGCGCGGTCGTACTCTGCGTATGCGCTGTCGCGACGGCCTACGGCTTCGAAGAGGTCGCCACGGAAGCCATGGAGCCTTGAAGCCTTGATCGGGTCGGTGAGAGCTGCGGGGCTGATACTGTCGAGGAGGGCGAGGGCCTCTTCTTTCTTCTGTTGAAAGAGGAGGTTTCCGGCGGCTGCGAGTGGGTATGTGATTTCGTCGGGGAAGAGCTTCATGGCGCGTCTGGCGCCTTCAAGAGCGGGGGCGACGCGTTCCTCGATGCTGAGGAGCCGGAGGTATGCCATCCAGATATCGCTCTGCATTGGGTCGAGGTCGAGAGAGTAGGAGTATTGCTCGATTGCGGAGTCGTTGTTGTCCTGAGATTCCTCGTAAGCGCCGTAGAGGGCATGAAGGCGGGGCTCACCGGGGTTAAGCTCCAGGAGGCGGGCGAACATGGCGTCGATTCGCGGGCGGTTGGCGGGGTCGGAGAAGAGCCCGGAGACGTAGTGCGCGAGGATTTCAAATTTGGGGTCAAACTCGAGGTCGGAGGCCTGGAGGGCATTGAAAATCTCGCGGTCGAATTCTTCCTTATCGCCGGAATTCTCGAAGAACCGGGCTCTCGCGATAAACACTCTTCCGCTCTCGGGCTCGAGTTCGAGGGCGCGGTCGAGGTATTTGCGTGCGGAATCGGGAATGGCGAGGGCGGCGTATGTATCGCCGGCGTAAAGATTGATGTTGACGTTGTCGGGGGCCGTAGCGACGAGGCGTGAAATCTCGTGCCGGATTGAGGCGGTGTCGCGCCATGCGGAGAAGGCGCGTATTTTCTGGGAAGTAATGCCGATATCGCCGGGAATGGCATCGAGGAGGCGGTCGTAAATCGCGAGCGCGCGGGGATATGCGGCGGAGTCGCCTCTGAGCGACTTGATTACGAGGACCTGGGCGAGGTTGAGGGAGACGTCGGCTCTGTCAGGGCGGAGAGAGTCGAGAATGGTCCAGGCCTCGAGGAGGTCGTCGACGTTTCCGATGTTCGATGCGGCCTTGATGTATGAGTCGGCGATCTGGAGGTCGGCGGGTGCGGCCAGGAAGCGGCGGCGGATGTCGGCGTATGCCTTTTCGCCACGGATGCTGTCGGTGAGGGGTGAAATCATGTCCATCTCGGCAATTTCGCCGGCGATGAAAGGATCGTCGGGGTCGAGAGCGGCGGCTCGCCTGAGGAGCATGTAATAGTCGTCGAAGCGCTCGTCGGCGTAAGCGTTGGCCGCCTCGATGTAGATATAGGCCGCCTTCAGCCTGTCGCGGTCGCGCCGGGTGCCGTCGGAATCGATTCGTTGAGCGCCGGCCCAGACGGCAGAGAAGGCCGCGAGTGCTGCAAAGATAAAGATAAGGAATCGGGAAGTGCGTTTCATAGGTCAGGAAATGCCCGTGTGGCCGAAAGCGCCGTCGCCACGGACAGTGCGGTCGATTTCGGAGACGGGTTCCCACTCTATGCGTGTGTAGCTTGAAATGACCATCTGGCAAATACGGTCGCCGTCGTTCACGACGAAAGGTTCGTTGGAGAGATTAATAAGAATAACGCCAATCTCGCCGCGGTAGTCGGCGTCGACGGTGCCGGGGGTGTTGACGAGCGATATGCCATGCCTGAGGGCGAGTCCGCTTCTGGGGCGAATCTGCATTTCATAACCGACGGGGAGCTGAACGCGGAGGCCCGTGGGGATGAGTGCTCTTTCGAGTGGAGCGAGTGTGACGGGCTTGTCGAGGCAGGCCCTGACGTCCATTCCTGCGGCACCGGGGGTCTCGTAGGCCGGAAGCTCGTTTCCTGAGCGATTTATTATCTTGACTTTAAGCATGGCGAAAGAATAGTGGGGGGTCAGATGTTGATGCGGCGCGTTGTCTCGCCAGCCTTGAGGATGTAGATACCCCGGATAGGGAGGCGGAGTCGGACGGTGCCGGGCTGAATCGTGCGGGTCGCGACGGGCTGTCCAAGGATGGTGAAGACCTTGACTGGTGTGGGACGGTTAACAGAAATCAGGACGTAGTGTTCCCTTACGGCGATGTCGATTTTCTCAGCGGAGGCCGGGTCTTCGATGAACACCCAGGCGCTTTCGCGGGGAGTGTCAGCGGCCTGCCACTGCGCGGAGTGAGCGGCAGGAGCCGGGGTCTGTGCGCCGGCGGCCGTCGGAGAGGCGAGAGAAACCGTCAGGAGGAAAAGGAATGGGAAGATGCGTCTGATATTCATAGACCGAAACTTGGGGGGGAGGTGGTCGGGTTATACAAAAGCGGTCATTTCGCCGACGAGGGGCTGCCGGAGATAGGTGCGCACTTCCTGAGGCGAAAGATTCATGCCGAAGAGGTACATCATCTTAGTGATGGCGGCCTCGAAAGTAATGTCAGAGCCGGAGATGACGCCGGTGGCGGAAAGGATGTCTCCGGCGACGTAACGGGTCGGGTGTACGCCGCCGTTCACGCACTGGGTGACGTTCAGGAGGACCACTCCGCGCTCGACAGTCTCCCGGAGGGCATCGATGAACCATTTGGAAGTGGGGCCGTTTCCTGCGCCGTATGTACGGAGCACTATGCCCTTGATGCCGGGAGTGGCGAGCATGTGGCGGAGAACCTCTTCCTTGAGCCCCGGGAAGAGGTCAATAGCCATGACGGCGGGGTCGAGGCGGTAATGGGGGTTGAGGGGACGGACTTCCTCGACTTTTGCGAGGGCGTCGCGGTCGAACTGAATGCCGAGGCCGATTTTGGCGAGGGACGGGTAGTTGTTGCTCTTGAAGGCGTTGAAATTGTCGGCGCTGCGCTTGGTGGAGCGGTTGCCGCGCCAGAGGTAGTTCTCGAATAGAATCGCAACCTCGCGTACCATGGGGCGACCGGCCTCGTCGGTAGCGGCGGCAATCTGGAGGGCAGTTATGAGGTTTTCCTCGCCGTCGGTGCGGACTTCGCCGACGGGGAGCTGCGAGCCTGTGATAATCACGGGCTTATGCAGATTCTCGAGCATGAAGGAGAGAGCCGAGGCGGTGTAGGCCATGGTGTCGGTGCCGTGAAGGACGACGAAGCCGTCGTAGTTGTCGTAGTTGTCGGCGATACTCCGGGCAATGTCTGTCCAGTGGTCCGGGTTCATGTCGGAGGAGTCGATCGGCGGATGGAACTGGATGTTGTCGATGATGTAGTCCAGCATCTTGACCTTGGGGACGTTCTCGATGAGATGAGTGAAGTCGAAGGGCTTGAGGGCCTTGGTCTTCGGGTCTTCAATCATACCGATGGTTCCCCCGGTATAGATTATGAGGATGCGTGGTTTCATACGCGAACAAGGAGTTTCGGGATGGGTGTGAGGAATTATTTCACCTGAGCGCCCGGTGTGGCGGGAGCCGAGGGGGCAATGACGCAAAGGGACCCGTCGGCGTTGAGGGCCGAGAGAATCATACCGTCGGAGGCGATGCCCTTGATTTTGCGGACGGGGAGGTTGGCGATGAAAACGACCTGACGGCCTACGAGAGCGGCGGGGTCGGTGTAGTGCTCGGCGATGCCGCTGACGATAGTACGTCCGCCGGGTGTGAGGCCTCCGTCGTCGATAAGGAACTTGAGGAGCTTATCGCTCTTCTTTACTTTCTCACACTCGAGAACGGTTCCCACGCGGAGGTCGGCCTTCATGAAGGAATCGAAGTCGACGTCGGCCTGCCGGGGCGCGGGCTGCCAGTTTTTGATGATGTTTTCCTTCTTGATGCGCTCGAGGCGGTCGGTCTGAGCCTTGATTGCGTCGTCGTCGATTTTCTCGAAAAGAAGCTCGGGGACAGCGATAGAGGTACCGGCGGGAACGATGGCGCGGGAGCCGAGTTCCTGCCAGGAGAGCTTTCCGAGGCGGAGGTCTCTGGCGAGGCGGGCGCTCATGAAGGGCATGAAGGGTTCCATTACAATGGCGATGTCGGCGCAGATCTGGAGGGCTACGTTGAGGATGGTGCGCACGCGGTCCATGTCGGACTTCGCGACTTTCCAGGGCTCGCAGTCCTGAAGGTACTTGTTTCCGGCGCGAGCGATGTCCATTGCGCGGCTGAGGGCCTCGCGGAAGTGGAAGGACTCGATGGCTTCGCTGACAGCGGCCTTGAGGGCGTCGATCTGAGCGAAGACGGCCTCGTCGACGGGCTCGAGAGCGCCGGCGGCGGGAGCGACACCGTTGAAGTACTTGTGGGTGAGGACAGTGACGCGGTTCACGAAGTTACCGAGAATGGCTACGAGCTCGTTGTTGTTGCGGGCCTGGAAGTCACGCCAGGTGAAATCGTTGTCCTTGGCCTCGGGGGCATTTGCCGTGAGGACATATCGGAGGACGTCCTGCTTCCCGGGGAAGTCGGCGAGGTACTCGTGGAGCCAGACGGCCCAGTTGCGGGAGGTGCTGATTTTGTCGCCTTCGAGGTTTAGGAATTCGTTTGCGGGGACGTTGTCGGGGAGCTGGAAGCCGTCGCCGTATGCCATTAGCATGGCAGGGAAGACGATGCAGTGGAAAACGATGTTGTCTTTTCCGATGAAGTTTATGACGCGAGTCTCAGGGTCTTTCCACCAGGTCTGCCAGGAGTCGGGAAGGAGTTCCTTGGTGTTGGAGATGTAACCGATGGGCGCGTCGAACCAGACATAGAGTACCTTTCCTTCGGCGCCCTCGACGGGAACGGGAACTCCCCAGGAGAGGTCGCGGGAGACGGCGCGGGGCTGGAGCCCGAGGTCGAGCCAGCTCTTGCACTGGCCGTAGACGTTGGGGCGCCATTCCTTGTGGCCCTCGAGAATCCACTCGCGCAGAGCGGGCTCCCACTTGTCGAGGGGGAGGAACCAGTGGCGGGTCTCGCGGAGGACGGGAGTGGCGCCTGTGATGGCGCTTCTGGGGTTAATGAGGTCAGTAGCGTTGAGGGAAGAGCCGCAAGCCTCGCACTGGTCTCCGTAAGCCTTGGGGTTGTGGCAGTGTGGGCACTCGCCGGTGACGTATCGGTCGGCGAGGAACTGTCCGGCCTCGGGGTCGTAGAGCTGCATGGAGCTTTTTTCGATGAACTCGCCCTTGTCGTAGAGGTGTCGGAAGAATTCGGAGGCAGTCTCGTTGTGGATTTTCGAGGTCGTGCGGCTGTAAATGTCAAAAGAGATGCCGAGCTGTTCGAAAGAGTCCTTGATTAGCTTGTGGTAGCGGTCGACGATGTCCTGGGGGGAGACGCCTTCCTGCCGCGCCTTCAGGGTGATGGGCACTCCGTGCTCGTCGCTTCCACCGATAAGGGTGACGGGTCGTCCGCAGAGACGGAGGTATCTGGCGTATATGTCGGCGGGGACGTACACGCCGGCGAGGTGGCCGATGTGGACGGGACCGTTGGTATAGGGGAGTGCGGTGGTGATGAGCGTGCGCTTGAATTCTTTTGACATATTTGTGAGGTATGATGGTTTTTTATTCTTGTGGAAGAGGCGGATGGAGACTCAGGAGCGGGACCATTCGGTGGAGAAAACGGCGGCCTGCATCTGCCTCGAAACCGGAGGCGCGAGCTTTGCGACGGAGACGCGTCCGCCTGTCGCGGCGGGGAAGGCTGAGATGAGGCTTCGGCGGATGCGTCCGGCGACGTGCTCGATGAGCTTTGACGGGACAGCCATCTCCCGGGAGACGATGTCGGCGAGGGCGGCATAGTTGAGAGTGGCGTCGATGTCGTCGTCGAGCATGGCGCGCGAGGCGTCGAAGTCGAGTCTGACGTCGACTTCAAAATCATTCCCGACGAGCGTCTCCTGCGGGAGAACGCCGTGGTTCGCGCGGAAGCGGAGTCCCTTTAGTTCAATGCTGTCCAATTATTCAGAGTGAAATTATGCTTTTTTTCTTCTTCTGCGCCGTTTGTCGTCGGGTCTTGAGGCGCCTTTGGGGGCGGGTTTGGAGCCGAGGGTGTCGAGAGTGCGGGGCGGGTTCTTCTCGTCGACGATGACGAAGTCGAGCTGCTTGCGCTGGAGGTCGGCGCGGGCCACCTGAACCTGAATCTTGTCGCCGAGGCGGTAGCGGTTGTTGTAGCGGCGTCCGACGAGGCAGAAGTTGTCCTGGTCGAAGTCGTAGAAGTCGTCGGCGAGATCGCGGACGGGGACGAGTCCCTCGCACTTGTTTTCGTCGAGCTCTACATATAAACCCCATTCGGTGACGCCGGAAATCATTCCGGAGAATACTTCTCCGAGATGGTCGCCCATGTACTCGACCTGCTTGTACTTGATGGATGCGCGCTCGGCGTTCGCGGCGAGCTGTTCCATGTCGGAGGAATGCTTGCACTGGTCCTCAAGTTTCTCGGCGTTCACGCTGCGTCCTCCGGCGAGGTATCTCTCGAGGAGGCGGTGGACCATCATGTCGGGGTACCGGCGGATGGGCGAGGTGAAGTGGGTGTAGTAGTCGAATCCGAGGCCGTAGTGGCCGACGTTCTCGGTGGAGTATACGGCCTTTGCCATTGAGCGGACGGCCATTATGGAGAGGAAGTTTTCCTCGGGCTTTCCCTTGATGTCCTCGAGGAGGCGGTTGAGGGAGCTGTTTATATCCTTGGGTGTGCCCGTGGTGCGGAGTTTGTAGCCGAACTGCCGCGCTATGGTGGCGAGGGCGAGGAGCTTGTCGGGGTCGGGCTGCTCGTGGATACGGTAAACGAAAGCCTTAGCTTTTTTCTTGCCCTTGGGCGTGAGGCCTATTGTTGTGGCGACGGTGCGGTTCGCGAGGAGCATGAATTCCTCGATGAGCTTGTTGGCGTCCTTGGAGACCTTGAAGTAGACGGCGGTTGGATGACCTTTTTCGTCGATGTCGAAGCGGACTTCCTCGCGGTCGAAGTCCACGGAGCCGTGTTCGAAGCGCTTTGCCCGCAGAAGTTTGGCGAGGCGGTCGAGCTCGAGGATTTCTTCGGCAAAGTCGCCTTTTCCGGTCTCAATGACGTTCTGGGCTTCCTCGTAGGTGAAACGCCTGTTGCTTCGGATAGCCGTGCGGCAGATGCGGGAGTCGAGAATCTTTCCCTGAGGGGTCATTGTAAAGATGCAGGAGAACGCGAGTTTGTCCTCGTCGGGGCGGAGTGAGCAGATGCCGTTGCTGAGGCGCTCGGGGAGCATGGGGACAACGCGGTCGACGAGATAAACGCTCGTGGCGCGGCTCTCGGCCTCCTTGTCGAGGGGTGAGTCGGGGCGGACGTAGTGGGTCACGTCGGCGATATGGACACCAATCTCGTAGTTTCCGTCGGGGAGCTTGCGGAAGGAGAGCGCGTCGTCGAAATCCTTGGCGTCCTTGGGGTCGATGGTGAAGGTGGTGACGTCGCGCATGTCGAGGCGCCGGGAAATTTCCTCGGGGTTGATGTCGTCGGGAATTTTCTCTGCGGCCTTGTTGACATTGTCGGGGTACTTGTACGGAAGGCCGAACTCGGCGAGGATGGCGTGGATTTCGGTGTCGTTCTCGCCGGACTTTCCGAGGATGTCGAGGACCACACCGCGGGGGTTCTTGGCGTCGTCGAGCCATTCGGTAATGCGGGCCACGGCCTTGTCGCCTGTTTTTCCGCCTTTCAGCTTAGTCCTGGGGATGTATATGTCCGTGGCGAGGAACTTCGAGTCTGTCTCGAGGTATGCGAAGTTCTTGTCGACCTTGAGCGTCCCGATGAACGTCTGGGGGTTCTTCTCGATTATTTCCGTGACCACGGCCTCGGTCTCCTTGCCCTTGACGTTGGCGGCGACGGTGACACGCACGCGGTCGCCGTTGAGGGCGTGCATGGAGTTTCGCTCGGCCACGAAAATCTGCTCGCCGTCGGGGTCGGTGAGGACGCTGTTCTTGCCGTTTGAGCGGCGCTGGAAAATCCCTTCGGCCTGGGTCGAGCGGGTAATGGCCTTGTACTTTCCGGGCTCGACCTCGAGGATGTCGCCGTCGAAAGCCATACCCGCAAGAATCATAGCCACGGCGCGGTGGTGCTCGGGGTTCTCGATTCCAATGGCGCGGGAGACCTGCTTGTAGTTGAAGGTCCGGGAGCCTTGTCCGGAAATAAAGTTCTCGACTTCGAGATGGAGGTCCTTGGGAATGCGCTGTGTGGAAGGGTTCTTGCGTGCCATATGTAGTTGAAATATGTATGTAAATCATAAACGCCCCGGGCGACGGCATTGTTTGCCACGCCCGAGGAGTCGATGGCTCAGGCGTCGATGTTGGCGTAGTTAGCGTTTGCTTCGATGAAGTCGCGGCGTGGAGCCACGTCCTCGCCCATGAGCATGGAGAAGATTCGGTCGGCCTCGGCGGCGTCGCTGATGGTGACCTGCTTGAGCATGCGGTGTCCTGGGGCCATTGTGGTGTCGCGGAGCTCCTTGTCGCTCATCTCGCCGAGACCTTTGTAGCGCTGGACTGTTGTCTTCTCGCCGAAGCGGGAGATGAACTGCTGGACCTGCTGGTCGGTCCAGCAATATTCCTCGTTCTTGCCGAGCTTGCACTTGTAGAGCGGGGGCGTGGCGAGGTATAGGTATCCCTGTTCGATGACGGGGCGCATGCGGCGGAAGAAGAAGGTCATGAGGAGAGTTGCGATGTGGGCGCCGTCGACGTCGGCATCGGTCATGATGATGATCTTGTGGTATGCGAGCTTGCTGATGTTGAGGGCCTTGGGGTCTTCTTCGGTGCCGGGGGTGACGCGCATCGCGCGGAAGAGGTTTGTGATTTCCTCGTTGTCGAAGATGCGGTGTTCCATGGCTTTCTCGACGTTGAGAATTTTGCCTCGGAGGGGCATGATGGCCTGGAATGTGCGGTCGCGGGCCTGCTTTGCGGTACCGCCTGCGGAGTCACCCTCGACGAGGAAGAGCTCGCAGTTCTCGGCGGTGCGGGACGAGCAGTCCCAGAGCTTTCCGGGGAGGCCGCCGCCGACGAGGGGCGTCTTGCGGAGAACCTTTCGGCGTGCTTCCTGGGCTGCGTGGCGTGCCTGGGCAGCGAGGACAACCTTGGATACGATTGTGCGGGCTTCGGCGGGGTGCTCCTCGAGGTAGTTGGCGAGTGCCTCGCTTACGGCGGTCTGCACGGCTCCGATGACTTCGTTGTTGCCGAGCTTGGTCTTGGTCTGGCCTTCGAACTGGGGCTCCATGACCTTCACGGAGATAACAGCTGTGAGGCCGTCGCGGAAGTCCTCGGAGTTGATTTCCACCTTGGCGTTCTTGAGGAGGTTGTTGTCGTCGGCGTATTTCTTGAGGGTGGATGTGAGGCCGCGTCGGAAGCCGGTGAGGTGGGTGCCGCCCTCGATGGTGTTGATGTTGTTGACGAAGGAGTAGATGTTCTCGTTGGATGTGGTGTTGTATGTTAGTGCCACTTCCACGGGAATTCCGCCACGCTCGGTGTTGAGGTCGATTACGTCGTTGATGAGGGATTCCTTGTTGGAGTCGATGTACTCGACGAACTCGCGGAGGCCTTTTTCGGAGTAGAAGGTTTCCTTGCGGGGATTGCCGTCGGCGTCGAGGTCGCGCATGTCGGTGAGGGTGAGGCGGATTCCGGCGTTGAGGTAAGCGAGGTCGCGGAGACGGTTGGCGAGGATGCTGTACTGGTATACGGTGGTAGTGAATATGGAGCCGTCGGGGCGGAAGGTTACGCTTGTGCCTGTGGAGTCGCATTCGCCGATAATCTTGAGCTCGGAAGTCGGTTTGCCGCAGGAGTATTCCTGGGAGTAGACCTTACCGTTTCGGCGGACGTCGGCGCGGAGGTAGGTCGAGAGAGCGTTTACGCAGGAGACGCCGACGCCGTGGAGACCGCCGGAGACCTTGTAGGAGCCCTTGTCGAACTTGCCGCCGGCGTGGAGGACTGTCATGACGACTTCGAGGGCGCTCTTGTGCTCCTTTTCGTGGAGGTCGACGGGGATTCCTCGGCCGTTGTCGACGACGGTTATTGAATTGTCTTCGTTGATAGTGACTTCAATGTGGCTGGCATAGCCTGCAAGGGCCTCGTCGATTGAGTTGTCGACCACTTCGTAGACGAGATGGTGGAGACCCTTTTCGGAAATGTCGCCTATATACATCGCCGGGCGCTTGCGCACGGCCTCGAGGCCTTCGAGCACCTGGATATTACTGGCGCTGTATTCTTCGTTTCTCTCTGACATATTTTATATTGCTGTGTTTTCTATTGGAAGAGGTGTATTTTATCGGGCAAAAATACAAAAAAATCCGCAAATATCAAAATCGGGCAAAACGGAGCCTATTTTGCGCCGAGGGTGTGTCGGACGGCGGCGCGTATGGCTTCGGCTTCGGGACCTCCGTGGCGGAGGGTGCTGATGACGCCCTCGATGTAGCGGTCCTTGTTGCGGTAGCCGCAGAGCTGCGCGACGTTGCTGGAAATGAGCATTGATTTCTGGTTGTATACCCTCAGGATGGCCGGATAGTCGCCGGACTGCTCGTAGGTGCGGAACTCGCGGCAGAACTTCTCGTACAGGCCGCGGGGGTTTATTTCGGCGGGGAGATTCTCGAGATGCCGCTCGAGGGTGGCGATGTCGCGGCACCGGGCGTCGACGCGGTATTCCATGGTGCGTTTGACGCGGTGGCGGGTGTGGAGCATGGCCTGCTCGTGGAGGTCGGCGCGGAAGAGGGATATTATTGTCTTGCGGACCTTGTCGAATACGCGGTCGGGGTTCTGGCCGTTACGGCGCGCCATCGCGCGGACAAGGTCTTCGACAATGAGCATATTCTCGATTTCGGCTACTTCGGGGACCATTATGTTCTTACCCCTGAGGTATGCCACTTCTGTTTCGTCGCGGCGGTCGCGGTCGACGATGCCTGTGCTGTCGAGCTGGTGGAAGGAAGCGAGGTCGTTGAAGGTGCGGACGGCCTCGATGACCTTGTTGCAGCTGCCGAGGGAGCGCACGGTGCAGTCGGGGAAGATTAGGGGGTAGAGCTTTGCGTCGATGGAGTGCTCGCCGTCTCCTTCGATGAAGAGGACGGGCTTGCGGCCTCCCACGAGGGTCATGTACAGTTCCGGGGAAATGCCGGACTGGGGCGGGAGGATGTCGTAGTCCCATGCCGCGTCGGCGGGGTCGCAGTCGCGGACCCAAATGGTGCGGGCGCCGTTCCGGGAGGATGCGAATCCGGGGTCGTGGGTGGTGTAGCAGAAAGTGCAGTCGGAGCGCATCTCCTCGATGCGGTTCCAGAGGGAGGAGGTGAGGGTGGGGTGGAGGAACATCTCCGGGGAGTCGACGAAGACGACGGCCTTGCGGGGAGCGTAGAGGACGGCCCCGGCATAATACAGGACGGCCCTCTCGCCGTCGGAGAGGCGGAAGGCGGAGTATGCCTTTTCGTCGAAGCCACGGGAGAAGAGAATCTTTCCGGTGTCGATAAGGACTCTGTTGCCGGGGAAGACGGCCTGCCAGAGGGCTATCACTCGGTCGAGGCGCGTAGGCCTGAGGCTTGCCTCCTTGCCGTCGGCGATGGCGAGCTTGTAGCCGATGAGGTTGAGCATCTCGTCCTGAATGAGTCTCGCGAGGAGGTCGTCGAGAGGAGTGCGGCCGTCGGGATTGCGGTTGTACAGGGCGTCGAGGGCCGACATGCGGAAGGCCTGCTGGCCGAGGGATTCAACGACAGCCGAGGTGAAGCGGGTTTTTCCTGCGCCGTTAGCGCCTATGATGACGATGCTCTCGCCGGTGGAGACTGTTTCGGGGGCCTGACCGTTGCGACGTTTCGGAAGAGTAATTTCCATGGTGAGGTGAGATGAATGGATTTCTCACGCAAGTTAATGTAACGTCGGGAAATGTGCAAGAGAATTACAGAGATTAACATTTTCGGCTCCGCGTCGCCGGAAGGGCGGCACGGAGCCGAATGAGGGGGATTCGGAGCGGCTTTATCTGAGTGCCACGCGAAGGGTACGGGAGGCTTTACCGTCGCTGACGGCTACGACGTAGAAGCCCGCCGGGATGCCGTCGAGGGATACTTCTGCGCCTTCGGTTTCGAGAATCTTGCGGCCGGCGGTGTCGAAGATGGTGCAGAGCGGGGTCGCGGCGGCGTTATCCACGCGGAGTGTGCGGCCTGCGATGGTAGCGGAGAGGCTTTCACCGGCGTCGGCGATGGCGTCGGCTATGCCCGAGACGATGGGGCGCGCGGGGTATTTTGTGTACATGGCCACGCCGTTGACGGTGTAGCGGATTCCGATGTACTGTAGGTCTGCGATGGGCTTTTCGATGAAGCAGGGGGTAGTGTAGGAATAGCCCACGGTCTTGACCCCGCCGAAGTCCACGGCTCTTATCTCGACGCCGGGAATATTGGGGACACATGTGACGTTTGTGCGGAAATAGCCGCCGGCAATCTCGATTAAGAACATCTCGTGGAGACTCCTGTGGTAGAAGGGGGGCGTATGAGTCGAATGCTCCGCCGGGTATATAATAGGTGTAGTTGCTCCAGACGCCTCCGAGGGAGTTGTCAAAGCTTGAGATGAAGCAGTTGGGCTTGATCGTCATTTTTCCGCGGGCTTTGAGGAGGGAGTTGGCGAGGTCGTCCTCGGAGAGGCTTTCGCTGTATGAGAGGAGGTAGATGTTCGGGGAGAAGGTGCCCCCGTCGCCGGTGTAGGAGATGCCGCCGCGGGTCCCTTCGATGGAGAAGTTCCGGAGGATAATGTGCTCGAGGGCGTTCCTTTTGCTTCTCGGCTCCTGCGGAGGCGGGGAGAGGCGGGTGGCGCCTTTCGGGTGGAGCGCGGTCTCGCCCGAGGCCGACACGCTGACGCTCGGCCTTGAATGGAGTTGCATGAACGACCTGACGGACCCGGAGGCGGCGCTGGAGTGCTCAGACTGCGGCCCGGCTGACCTCGGCGCTCAGGTCGTATCAGGCCGGGGCGGAAACGCGCACGGCCTTCCTGACGGTTTTCTCGGAGCTGAATCCTGCGTTTTTCGACAATCTTCAGGCCCGTTGCCCCGGCATCACGGAGTCGGAGCGGAACCTCGCGGCGCTTGTGGCGCTCGGGCTTGAGACAAAGCACGTGGCGCGTCTGATGTCGATACGTCCCGAGTCGGTCAAGCAGGCCCGCTGGAGGCTGAGGACGAGAATGGGGCTCGGCAGCGGAGAGTCGCTTGAAGAAGCCCTGCGCTCGCTAATGCCGGGGAGGGGGAGATAGCTCGGCCCCTCAGACCCCTCGGACAGCACAGGGGGACATTCGGGGTCGTATAACAGCTTCTTTTGCAATTATTAACGATGGATTCGACTTTTGGGAGAATTTTCTGTCAAATAGGACAAGCGCTATTCGGCCGAAAATGAGTAATTTTGCAACGAATTACGTGCTTGTGTCTCTTCGTTGGCCGAAGGGAGCGGTACATTTTCTATGAATTAAAGCAATACACATATAGAATAAAACAATGAAAAAGAAAGCAGTACGAATTTTGAGCGTGGCCTTCGCCGGCCTCGCCCTCTCCTCCGCCTTCACTGCCTGCTCCGGGAAAGACCAGTCCGCCGCAATGGCCGGCGCCCAGAGCGCTCCGCAAATCGCAGTCCAGACCGTCAGCCCCGAGGACTCCGAGCTGGCGAAGACCTATCCCGCCACCATCAAGGGCAAGACCGACATCGCCATCCGCCCGCAGGTGACAGGCTTCATCACGAAAGTCCATGTCGACGAAGGCCAGCACGTGCGCAAGGGTCAGGTGCTCTTCACCCTCGACCAGGTGCAGTTCCAGGCCGCCGTCTCCCAGGCCGAAGCCGCAGTCAACTCGGCCCGCACGGCCCTGAACACAGCGCAGATTACAGAACAGAACAAGAAGATGCTTCTCGAAAAGAACATCATCAGCGAATATGAGTGGCAGATGGCCGCCAACTCTCTGGCTCAGGCCAAGGCCCAGCTCGCACAGGCCGAGGCCGGCCTCGTGACGGCCCGGAAGAACCTCGCCTACACCGTTGTCACCTCGCCGAGCGACGGCGTGGTCGGCACCATTCCCAACCGCGAGGGCTCGCTCGCCTCGCCCTCTTCGGCCCAGCCTCTGACCACTGTCAGCGACAACTCCGAGGTATACGCCTACTTCTCCCTCACCGAGAAAGACCTCCTCGAACTCAACGAGAAGGGCTCCATCGAGGCCGGCATCAAGGAGATGCCCGCCGTGGACCTCGTTCTGGCCGACGGTTCGGTTTATCCCGTGAAAGGTAAGGTGGCCACAGTCTCCGGCGTAATCGAGAGCTCCACAGGCGCCGCTTCCGTGCGCGCCCTCTTCGACAACCCCGAAGGACGCCTCCGTTCCGGAAGCACCGGCACCATCTCCATCCCCGTAATCAATAAGAACGTTATCATCATTCCTCAGAAAGCCACTTTCGAGGTTCAGGACAAGCGTTTCGTCTATACTCTCAATGACTCGAACAAGACCGTCACCACCCCCGTTCAGGTTCAGAACGTGAGCGACGGCAAGAGCTTCGTGGTGCTTTCCGGCCTGAAGCCCGGCGACCGCGTCGTCACCGAAGGCGTGGGCACGAAGGTGCGCGAGGGCATGGCCATCCAGCCTGTCGACGCCACCACCGCCCAGCAGCAGGCCGCTCCCGCCCAAGAGCAGGGGGCTCAGAAATAAATCAGCATTCACAACATTTCCAATAAGCAAATAAAGTGAAACTCGATACCTTTATCAACCGCCCGGTGCTCTCGACGGTGATTTCCATCTTCATAGTGCTCCTGGGCCTAATCGGTATGACGTCGCTCCCCGTGACGCAGTATCCCGATATCGCGCCGCCTACCATCTCGGTGACGACGACCTACCAGGGCGCCAACGCCCAGGCCGTGCTCAATTCCGTGATCGCCCCCCTCGAGGAGGCCATCAACGGCGCCGAGGGCATGACCTACATGAAGTCTACCGCCACAAACACCGGCTCGGCCACCATCAATGTATACTTCGAGCAGGGCTTCGACCCCGACATGGCTGCCGTCGACGTGCAGAACCGTGTGGCCAAGGCCCAGAACCTCCTTCCCTCAGAGGTTACGCGTGTGGGCGTGCTGACGCAGAAACGCCAGACCTCGATGCTCGTGGGCATCGCCCTGGTCGACGAGAGCGACACCTACTCCGCCGAATTCCTTGACAACTACATGAAAATCAACATCGTCCCCGAGCTTCAGCGTGTGTCCGGCGTGGGCGATGTGATGAGCTTCGGCGCCGACTACTCCATGCGTATCTGGCTCAAGCCCGACGTGATGGCGCAGTACGGCCTTATGCCTTCCGACGTCTCCGCCGCCCTCTCCGAGCAGAACATCGAGGCCGCTCCCGGCGCCTTCGGCGAGCAGGGCAACCAGTCCTTCCAGTACATCATGCGCTACAAGGGCCGCCTCTCCACCACCGAGGAGTTCGGCGACATCGTGATTCGCGCGCTTCCCACGGGCGAGGTGCTCTATCTCAAGGACGTGGCCGACATCGAGCTCGGCCGTGTGACCTACGGCTTCGCCAACCGCTCCAACGGCCATCCCTCGACCATGGCCATCGTCTTCCAGACCGCAGGCTCCAACGCCACGCAGATCATCGAGGACTGCCTCCAGGTTGTCGACAACATGAAGGCGCAGCTGCCCAAGGGCCTCGTCCTCGAGGTGCCCATGAACAACAACGACTTCCTCTACGCCTCGATCAACAACGTGATCCACACGCTCATCGAGGCATTCATCCTCGTGTTCTTCGTGGTGTACGTGTTCCTTCAGGATTTCCGTTCCACGCTCATTCCCGCCATCGCCATCCCTGTGGCCCTTATCGGCACCTTCTTCGTGCTGAACCTCATCGGCTTCTCCATCAACCTCATCACGCTCTCCGCCCTCGTGCTTGCAATCGCGATTGTGGTGGACGATGCCATCGTGGTGGTCGAGGCCGTCCATGCCAAGCTCGACGCGGGCTACACCTCGGCGCGCCGCGCCTCCATCGACGCCATGAACGAAATCGCCTCGGCCCTCGTGTCGATTACGCTCGTGATGATGCTCGTGTTCATCCCCGTGTCCTTCATGCCCGGCACCGCCGGTGTGTTCTACCGCCAGTTCGGTCTCACCATGGCCATAGCCATCGGCTTCTCGGCGGTGAACGCCCTGACGCTCTCGCCCGCGCTCTGCGCCCTCTTCCTGAAGCCTCACAAGGATGACAAGCGCACCGTCGGAGAGCGCGTCAAGGACGCCTACAAGGCCGCCAATGAAGTGGCGAAAGAACGCTACAGCGGCGGCTTCGGCATCAACGTCCCCCCCGTGCTGACCCTCGTGGGCCTCGTGGCCACAATCACCTTCCTCGTGCTCGGCTGGTACGGCTTCCACAATGTGGTGCTCAGCATCATCGCCTGGGCCGTGGCCATCTTCACGGTGCTCGCCATCTTCGGCAAGCGCTTCCACGCCGCCTTCGAGAAAGGCTACGCCGGCCTCCTCGACGTCTACCGCAAGGGCGCCGAGTTCGTCAGCCGCCACAAGATCACGGCCTTCGCCTCCGTGGTGGCCGCCATCGCCTTCCTCGGCTGGATTATGTACGTGACCCCGACGGCCCTCGTGCCCAACGAGGACACTGGCACGGTCTTCGTCATGGTCGACCTTCCCCCGGGCTCCTCGCAGGAGCGCACCACCGAAGTCATCGCCCAGATTGACGAAATCATCTCCCGCATCCCTGCCGTGCAGATTCGCGAGAGCATCAACGGCTACAGCTTTATCGCCGGCCAGGGCGCCACTTACGGCACCTTCATCCTCAAGCTCAAAGACTGGTCGGAGCGCACATCGGCCGAATCCTCCGACGCCGTCATCGGACAGCTGTATGCCATGACCGCGCAGGAAGTTAAGGACGCCCGCGTGATGATTTTCGCGCCGCCCATGATTTCCGGCTACTCCGTCACCAACGGCTTCGAGCTCGTGATGCAGGACAAGACCGGCGGCGACATCAACCAGTTCTACGGCATCGTGCAGAACTTCCTCGGCCAGCTCAACGCCCAGCCCGAAATTCAGATGGCCTACACGACCTTCAACCCCGCCTTCCCGCAGTACCGCGTTGACATCGACGCCGCCAAGGCCAAGCAGGCCGGCCTCAGCCCCGCGGTTCTCCTCCAGACCCTCCAGGGCTACTACGGCGGTATGTATGTGTCGAACTTCAACCGTTTCGGCAAGATTTACCGCGTGATGATGCAGGCCGCGCCCGACGCCCGCGTGAGCCCCGAGACCCTCAGCTCCATCAAGGTGCGCAACGGCAAAGAGATGGCCTCCATCTCCAATTTCCTCACGCTCAAGCGCGTCTACGGCCCTGACCTTCTCGACCGCTTCAACATGTTCACGAGTATCTCCGTCTCCGGCCAGCCGGCTCCCGGCTACTCGTCGGGCGAGGCCCTCGAGGCCATCCGCCGTGTGGCCGACCAGACCCTCCCGCAGGGCTACGGCTACGACTACGCCGGCATGACCCGCGAGGAAGCCGGAACGAGCGGCAACGCCACGACCACAATCTTCGGCCTCTGCCTCCTCTTCGTGTTCCTCATCCTTTCGGCCCAGTACGAGAGCTACATCCTCCCCCTTGCCGTAATCCTGTCGATTCCCTTCGGCCTCGCCGGTGCCTTCATCTTCGCGCAGATGTTCGGTATCTCCAACAACATCTACCTGCAGATTGCGCTCATCATGCTTATCGGTCTTCTCGCCAAGAACGCCATCCTCATCGTGGAGTTCGCCCTCGAGCGCCGCATGACGGGCATGAGCATCTTCAAGGCCGCCATAGCGGGCGCCACGGCCCGTCTCCGTCCTATCCTGATGACCTCGCTCGCCATGGTTATCGGCCTTCTCCCGATGATGTTCTCCTCGGGCGTCGGAGCCAACGGCAACCAGGCCCTCGGTGCCGGCTCGGTAGGCGGCATGCTTATCGGCATGATTTGCCAGATTTTCGTCGTTCCGGCCCTGTTCGTCACCTTCCAGACCATTCAGGAGAAGTTCAAGCCCATCAAGTGGCAGAACGAGGAGAAGGGCGGAAACATCGCCAAGGAAATCGAACAGTATGTACGGTAACCCCTTTTTTCCGACAAGAATTATGAACAAGATAGCCAAGACACTGCTCGTCGGCGCGGCCGCCTTCTCGATGACCGCCCTCGGCAGCTGCCACATATACCAGAAATACGAGACTCCCACCTCCACGGAGCTCACCCGGGCCTATGCAGAGGCCAAGGAGACGCCCTCCGACTCGACCGCGCTCGGCAACCTGCCCTGGCAGAAGGTGTTCACGGATCCTCTGCTTCAGGACCTCATCTCCCGCGCGCTGGCCAACAACACCAATCTGCGCAACGCCCAGCTCAACATCGAGGCCGCCCGCGCGGGCCTCAAGGGCGCGCGCCTGGCCTACCTTCCCTCGATAGCCCTCGCGCCCAACGGTGCCGGCGCCTCCTACCGCGGAAGCGACATCGCCTGGAGCTACTCCATCCCCGCTCAGGCAAGCTGGGAAATCGACATCTTCGGCAAGCTCCTCAACAGTAAGCGCTCGGCGCAGGCCCAGGTTTACCAGAGCGAGGCCTACGCCCAGGCCGTCCGCTCGCAGATCATCGGCGGCGTAGCCTCCACCTACTATGCCATCGCCGCCGTCAAGGACCAGCTCGCTCTCTCGCGCAACACCGCGGTGCTCTGGAAGGAAAGCGTCGAGACCATGCGCAACCTCAAGCTCGCCGGCCGCGTCACCGAGGCCGCCGTCGTGCAGTCATCGGCGCAGTACTACAACATCCTCGCCTCCATCACCGACCTTGAGGTGAGCCTCGACCAGCTCAACAACTCCATGAGCCTCCTGCTCAACACCCTTCCGCAGGAATGGCAGGTGGCCTCGAAGGTCGACCTCGCACTCCCGACCTCCTACGAGCAGGGCGTGCCGATGCAGGCCCTGAGCTCCCGTCCCGACGTCCGCGCCGCCGAGCAGAGCCTCGCCGTGGCCTACTACGCCACCAACTCCGCCCGCGCCGCCTTCTATCCCGGACTCACAATCTCCGTGAACGGCGGCTTCACCAACCTTCTCGGCTCGATGGTAAAGAATCCCGGCGGATGGTTCTACCAGCTCGCCGGCTCGCTCGTGGCTCCGCTCTTCGCCCGCGGTCAGAACATCGCGCGCCTCGAGGCTGCCAAAGCCCAGCAGCAGCAGGCCATGAATACCTTCGAGTACACCCTCATGTCGGCCTCGGCTGAGGTCAGCGACGCCCTCACGGTCTACACCAAGAGCCTTGAGAAGTCCGAGGCTCTGCGCCTACAGGTGGAGAACCTCGAGAAGAGCGTGGAATACACCAACGACCTCCTTCTCTACTCCACGGGCCAGACAACCTATCTCGAAGTGCTCACCGCCCAGCAGAGCCTCCTCGGTTCGCAGATTTCGCAGATCAGCAACGACCTCGCCCGCGCCCGCGCTGTAATTTCGCTCTACCAGAGCCTCGGCGGCGGCCGCTGAGCCGAAACTTAAACCCATCCCTCCACGCTCCGGACCCCGGCCGCGCGCCGCCGTCCGGAGCGTTTTTTTCGTTTTGTGACGAAAAAAAAACGTATATTTGCCGTCGGAAACATACCGCACGCAGGGATATGAAGCACACAGACCTTCGCAATTTACTGATTGTCAGCGTTGCCATCCTCTTTGGGATGGCCCTTGCGGCGTGTGGCGGCGGAAAATATCACGGCGAGCTCCTGCGCGCCGAGGCCATCCTCGACAGCCTCCCCGATACCGCCCGGGCAATTCTGAAGACAATTCCGCGCGAAGCCATTGACAACAGCGAGGACCTTGCCCTTCGCGATCTCCTCGCCGCCGAAGTCCAATACAAGCTCTATGAGGACGGTCCCACCGGCGCCGACACTCTCGCCGCCGCCGAAGAAACCTTCCGCTCCTCCGGTGACGACAACCGCCTCATGCGCACGCTGTTCCAAAAAGCCGTACGCCAATTCCATGCTGTAAACTATTCTGAAAGCCTCGTCTCCGCCCTCGAAGCCCTCGAGATTGCGGAAGAACTACAGAACTATAAATATTTAGGGTATACGACAAGGAATTTGGGCGACATCTACAATTATAATTATGCTTTTGCCGACGCATTGCCATATATAAGGCAGTCAATGGTTTATTTTGAGAAGGCCGGAATGTCAAGCCACAAGATGTTTGCCTGGGCCGATGTAGCTATAAATTTAAGCAACTTAGGCTGTTACGAGGAGTCTTTACGGACTTCCGACAGCATTATTGCCGTGGCTGATACCTCGGACAATACTCTGCTTTCCTATGTCTATGAATACCGAATCCGCCCCAATCTTAAACTCGGTAACATTCGGGAAGCAATGCGATGCGTCGATTTGATGAATGCTTATGACGGAGGAGCGGACTATCACAATCCGAAACTTCCTATTCTCGTTGCCATTAAGTCCGGGCAGTTGGATTTGGCGAGACATCAGATTGACAGCCTGAAAGAATGCGACAAGCCGAATGTATCGCCGTCGGAAATCGCTAATTTAGAATGTGAATATTACACAGCAATAGGCGATACGGCTAACGCATTCGCTATGTACGACGAGATTTACAGGCTGGATTCGGGCACACTGATGAATCTGGCTCAACAGGGGATAGCAGGAAGTCAGAAAGGCAATTCACAGATGCTTTCAACCGTCAGAACTGCTGACGATATGATACGCAGACGTTTTGTCATAATTTGCATTCTGGTAGTTGTATTATTGTCTTTGTCTACTATCCTGATCTTATTGTGGAAGAAAAAGAAGCGTACGACACAAATACTGAAAGAGAAAGAATCCAATATAGAAGTACTTTCAAAGGAGCTTGACAATTATAATAGATTACTTTGTGAGAAAGACAATTATATAGAAAGACTAATCGTTTCCAAAAGAACAGACGAAAGGACAGGATCCGATGAGGAGGAAGAGTTGCGCAAGGAACTGCGAAACTTGTTCCAAGGGCAGTTCCATACAATTAATCTTCTTTGCCAAGACTATTACAGCAAAAAAGACTCTTCGTCAAGTGTCAGATTATCATTGATAAATGATATAGAAAAACATATTCGGGCCTTAAGCTCAGACAGCAATATAAAGGAAATCGAGCGAGTTCTCGACAGTTACTACAATTCCGTTGCGTCAAAATTGAGAGATGCTCTCCCTGTTTTAAAATCGCAAGACAGGGTAATGCTTCTGCTTAGTATGACTAAACTATCGACGAAGGCAATTTGTATCGTCTGCGGTATAGAAGATAAAGGGTATCTTTATAATCGGCGCCAACGACTGAAAGTAAAAATAGCCCAATCCGGTAGCCCTTACTCGGATGAAATCCTCGAGATACTGGCATAATCTCTTGTAGACGTGTATGTTATACGCATAATACTACAATTCAGCAAGTTATAAATGCTGAATTTTTTATTTTTGCTCATCCTGATTTACAGCAGGTTACGAGGTGTTTTGATTAATATTTCAGGAAGCAGAAATTTGGCATAGGGTGCTGTTTGTCGTAAATTTGCATATCTTTTAAAACTAAAATTAACAATTTATGCCAACCCGAATCAAACTAATCATTACTGTTTTACTGATTGGCCTCACATCCGTTTCTTCGTGGGCGGATGACAAGCCAAAACCACAGAATCCCGGCGGGAAAAAAGATGTAGATATTCCTCCTGTTACGAAGCCCAAGCCCCATAGTCCCGGCTTCGAAAATGAGGTTACGGGCCTCCTCGACGGTCAGATCCTCACAATCACTTTCGCCGAGCCGGAAGGCATGGCCCGCGTAAGCCTCCGCGAAGGCGGAATCACCACTATCTACACCGGCTTCCACGCCACCGCTGCGCCCATCGTCGTAACCGTCCCCACGACGGATGTTCCCGTCCAGATTTACATCAAAACCCAATCCAACGAATACGAAGGCTGGATTGAGTAAGCGCATCGCACCTCATCCTCATCCAAATCAACCAATTTTCTAACATTAATCATTCTTAGTATGAAAAAACTTATTTTCATCATGCTGCTCGGGCTCCTCTGGAGTTCCTGTAGCAACGAAGAGGGCGTTGTACCCCCTTCGTCCCCCGAAAAAGCGGCCTCAGAGCTGCGAACCCCGGAAGAGGCTATTGCCCTTGCTGACAATCTCTTCGCCTCCCGCACTGAGGGGACACGCGCCGCAAGCCGGACGGTGAAAGCCGTGAGCATCATCGGAAGCGCCTCCGGTCGCTCCGCTTCCGACACTCTCATCTACGCCATCAACTACGAGGACAACGCAGGTTTCGCACTCGTTTCCGCCGTCCCCGAAGGCATCGACATCATCGGCTATGCCGACGAAGGCAGTTTCGATGTCGAAAAAATCGAACCTGGCTCCAATGTCGAGTACTTCCTTGATGCAGCAATGAATTACGTCTCTGCACGTGGAATCTCAATTGGCGATGGACCAATTATCAATCCGGGGAACGACCCAATATACAAATGGGACCGTATCAAGCCGGTGCTCGCGGTAGAATGGGGGCAAAGCTACCCTGAAGGCATTTATTGCCCTAATAAAATTGCAGGATGTGCCCAAACAGCAATGGCACAAATGCTGACATTCCTTGAATGTCCTACTTCCATTAACCTAACATATGATGGACATGATATAACATCTCAAACGCTTAATTGGAAAGAATTAATAAAGCACACAAAATCATGCAATAACACATCTTCAACCATTAACACACATCTTTCCAGTTGCTCGGGAACAATTGAAGTACATAAAGCAATAGGTCGACTTTGCAGACAAATAGGACAAATTAACGGAGCTACTTATGAAGAAGACGGAACCGGTTCAAAAACTGTTAATGCGCGGACTACTATGAAAACTCTTTGTCCTGAGAAGGAAATTTCGGCACATCGTCCAATTTCATCAGACTTTAGTAGCCTTTTTACTAAGCTCAAAGTTAAACCCGGTGTAGCATATGTGCGAGGGACAGATCTGAAAGAGGGCGGACATGCATGGGTTTGTGACGGTGGAGAAGATATGCAAAAGATTACCCGCGAATTAAAGTATGATGGCACTTATGAAGATTATGTAGAACATAATTACTGTTATCATTACAACTGGGGATGGAATGGAAGTTACAACGGATATTTCAATGCAGGGGTTTTTGATAATACAAAGGTCCGTTCGAGATATAATTTCAGCTCCTCCGTTCAATTCTTTGTAGTTTACAAATAAAATCCCTATATTTGCAACCAAGTCTAATCAATTAATCATTTCCAGATGAAAAAAGCAATCTTTCCTTTAATCTTTGTGGGGATGCTCGCTGTGGGCTGTTCCGAGGAGAAGGGGCAGCAGGGCGAGGAACCCGATGTGCCCGGAACGGAGACGAAGCTCTATCAGGATGTGGAGCCTCTCGAGCCGCTTTCCCGCTGGGATTCGGAAGCCGGTGAAGAGGCGGACCTTAATTCGCTCAATGGCTTCGCATACCGTCTGAATTCCAATTTCGTGGCTGACTACGACAAGTTGTGGGGCGACGCCAAAGACCACAAGGGCAACTACACCTTCTCGCCCCTGAGCATCTCGGTTTTCCTCAGCGCCGTTTCGCAGAGCGTCGACGGTCAGGCCCGTCAGGACATCTGCGAAATGCTCGGCATTGCTCCCAGGGATGCCGCAAGCCTCAACAACAAACTGATTCGCTATCTCTTAGGCAAGGAAAACGGTGCTGAGGTCCACATCGCCAACTCGGTATGGCACGTAAGCCAGTTCCCCGTTCTCGACAGCTACAAGAGCCGTATGGCCGAACTCTTCGGCGCTCCGGTCAATGAACTTGACCTATATTCCGTAAAGAGCAAGGACATTATCAATTCCTGGTGCTCCGACAAAACTCACGGGATGATTCCCGAGATTTTCAAGGACGCTCCTTCTGTCGATTTCATCATCGCCAACGCCCTCTATTTCTCCGCTGACTGGATGTATTCTTTCGACGAAGAAAACACCAAAAAAGAGACCTTCCACGGCACGGAGGGGGACACGGAGATAGACCTGATGCACAGACCCAGCACTTTCCGCTATTATGCCAAAATCGACGGCACGGAGTACACGAGCCTCTCGCTCAGCGACGGTTTTGCTATGGATATCGTGATGCCTGCCGCAGGAACCGACATGGCAGAGTTCGGCAAGACCCTCGACCAAACTCTTGCAAAACTCAAGGAGGCGAAGGAGACAAAGGACCTTGATTTCTATCTCCCGCGCTTCAAGGACGAACGCGGTGCGAAGATTATCGACAATCTCCGCGCTCTCGGTTTCCCCGACTACGATATGTCCACTCTGGAAATGACGGGTTCGGCAAGCCATCCTCTTCTCGCCGAAGGAGCTTTCGTAATGCACAAGACCGCCCTCGATGTCAAGGAGGAAGGGGTTAAACTCGCAGCTGTTACCGTAGGTGGATGGGCTTCTTCCCCCGGTGATACGCCAGAGTATGAGAAGGTGACGATGCGCGTCGACCGTCCCTTCTACTACGTCATCCGCGATTACCAGACCGGCATCGTGCTGATGATCGGCCGCGTATGCAACCTCTGATTCACTGAACGACAGATAGCTTTATGGATCCAATCCCTGCCCGCAGACTTGTACGGTTGCGGGCAGGGAGTTGGATTTACAAGCGAAACAAAACAACTTTCAAACAAATCAAAGCCTTATGAAGAAATTACTGATTTTAGCGCTTGTCTGTGCCGCGACAGCGGTGCCTGCGCTCTCCGCCCAGGAGCGGGGATGGGTTGCCGGTGTGGAGTATGAGCAGTCGAACTACGAGAGCGCGTATGTCGACGGCCTCACACA
>ERZ808037.564-NODE-564-length-32558-cov-13.767249_pt1 | contig 32558 bp, 25 predicted proteins | sample MGYA00380190_ERZ808037 | MGnify/ENA primary metagenome ERZ808037 (study PRJEB31490, sample SAMN06133399) | mouse gut metagenome | isolation source: J9 | host: mice | place: China: Chengdu | collected 2015-05 ...
CGCTCCATTGTGGACATCGAGACCCTCCAGCACACCAACCAGCAGCTCATCTCCACCCTGGACGAGGTGATGCAGATTCAGAAGGACGGCGCCCAGAAGCGCAAGGAGGCCGAGCTGGAGCTGGGCCGCATCGAGGGCGAGCTCAAACAGAAATTGCTGGAACTGCGGGGCTGAGCGCGAGCTTAGGCGCACCGCCCCGGATGGACTGGAGCGAGGGCAAAACGGAAAGCCCGCAATGCGGGCGGCGTTTTGCCCGAGTCGGAGGGAAGCCGGGGCGAGAGTGCGCCCAAAGCGAGCGTGACAACACCGCTCCCGGCTATGCGCCTAATCCGAGCGCGATCACATCGCAGTAGAAAGGACTTCCTATGAGAATTGCGCTGTTTATCGTCCCTTGCGCCGCCCTGGGCATTCTGCTGGCTGTCATGGCTGCCGGGGGGAAGAGGGGGACAAACATATTCAAGCTGCCGGCGGTGGCCTGGATGATCACCGGGGTGATGGTGGTGGTGGCTATCGGCATCGGCCTGGAAAAGGCCGAGAGGCCCCCTGTCAATCAGCCCGCGCCGCCCCCCAACGCGATCCCCGCGACCCCGGTGGAGGACTACGTGCGGGACGACGCCGGGGTGCTGTCCAGCCGGACGGAGCAGACCCTGAACGAGCGCAACATCCGCCTGATGGACAATTACGAGGTGCTCATCGGCGTGGCCACCTGCAACTACGGCGGGGACGACCTGTACGACTACGCCCTCCAGTGCGCCGAGGACATGGGCCTGGGCGGCTATGACTTCACCGTGGTGCTGGACATCAGCGGCGAAAACTACTGGCTGGTCCAGGGCGACAAGCTGACCCGGGACTTTCCTGACGGCGACTGCTCGGACTACGCCTACAATTACATGGAAGCGTCCTTTGCCAAGGGAGACTACGACAGGGCGGTGCTCAGCCTCACCGAGGCCCTGGAGAACTGGTATGAGGACTACTACGGCTGACCTGAGGAGGCGGTTTGATGGATGGATTCTCTGACTTGATCGTCATCATCGTGCTGGCGGTGATTCTGCTGCTGGCGATGGAGGGCTCCCACCGGCGGCGCTACCGCAGCGGCTGGTACGGTCCCAGCTATGTCTACCGCCCCTTCTACCTCTTTCCCCCCCGGCCCCCCAGACCGCCCCGGCATCCCCGCGGCCCCGGCTTCGGCCCTGGCCCAGGACCCGGTATGGGGTTTGGCCCCGGACCCCGTCCCGGCCCCAGGCCGGGCGGCCCCTTCGGCGGCGGACGGCCCAGCCCCGGACCCAGGCCGGGCGGCTCCTTCGGCGGAGGACGCACCTTCGGCGGGGGCGGTCGGCCCAGCCCCGGACCCCGCCCCGGCGGCTCCTTTGGCGGCGGACGCACCTTCGGCGGGGGCGGACGGCCCAGCCCCGGACCCCGCCCCGGCGGCTCCTTTGGCGGCGGACGCTCTTTTGGCGGGGGCGGACGGCCCGGCGGCTCCTTTGGCGGAGGCCGCTCCTTTGGGGGCGGCGGACGGCCCGGCGGCGGCGGACGAGGCGGCGGGCGGCGGTAAGCCGTCCTCGCCAAATAAGCTCCCCTCGCGGGCGCAATCTCCGCGCGGCTTTCGCGGCAAACTGAGGGCAGGCCTATGGCCTGCCCTCTTTTTCTATTTTGTCAAAATTTTGACCTTCTCTGGCCTAAAATTCGACAACATAGAGAAATTGAAAAAAAGGAGAGAAATCCCATCCAAGGTATGGTACAATGAGCTTGTTCGTGTGCAGTCAACATCCAAGAGCGGGCAGGCCCGCGGAAGGGACGAAACTACATGGGTATTGCGGACATCATATCGCTGCTGGGCGGCCTGGCCTTTTTCCTGTTCGGCATGACCCTGCTGGGGGACGGCCTGAAAAAGGTGGCGGGCAGCAAGCTGGAGACCATCCTGGGCAAGCTGACCTCCAACCCCGTCAAGGGCGTGCTGCTGGGCGCGCTGGTGACGGCGGTAATCCAGTCCTCCTCCGCCACCACGGTTATGGTGGTGGGTTTCGTCAACTCGGGCATTATGCAGCTGTCCAACGCCGTGGGCATCGTCATGGGCGCCAACATCGGCACCACCGCCACCGGCTGGGTGCTCACTCTGGCCGGCGTGGAGGGGGGCGGCGGGTTTTCCTCCGCCACGGTGTTCGCCTTCATCGCTTTTGTGGGCATCATCCTGTATTTCTTCTGCCGCAAGCAGTCCCTGAAAAACGTGGGGCTGATCCTGCTGGCCTTTTCCGTGCTCATGAGCGGGATGCAGACCATGAGCTCCGCCATGGACCCGCTGAAGGAAAACGAGGCCTTTCTTCAGTTCATCTCCGCCGCCTCCAACCCAGTGGTGTCCCTGCTCATCGGCATCGCGGTGACGGCGGTAATCCAGTCCTCCTCCGCCTCCATCGGCATTTTGCAGGCCCTGTCCATCACCGGGGCCATCAGCTATGAGGTGGCCATCCCCATGGTGCTGGGCATGTGCATCGGCGCGTGCGTGCCGGTGCTGCTGTCCGCCATCGGGGCCAACGCCAACGGCAAGCGCACCGCCATCATCTATCTTTACTTCAATATCGTGGGCTCCGCCCTGTTTATGATCCCCTTTTACATCCTTCACGCCTTTGTGAGCATGGACTTCATGGCCGGACCCGCCAACGCCTTCGGCATTGCCGTGTTCAACACCGTGTTCAAGGTGGGCGCCACCCTGGTGCAGCTGCCCTTCACCGGGGCGCTGGTGCGGCTGGCGGTGCTGACCATCAAGGAGGAGCGCTCCGAGGACGAGGAGGAGTTCCAGGAGAATCTGCTGGACGAGCGCTTCCTGGACTACCCGCCCCTGGCGCTGGAGCAGAGCGGCCACACCATGGCCCGGATGGCCGCCGCCTCCGTGAAGAACCTGAACCGCTCCATCGACCTGTTCAGCCGGTTCAGCGGAGAGAAGTATGAGAAGATTCTGGGCCGGGAAAATGTGGTGGACCGCTACGAGGACCGGCTGGGCAACTACCTGTTCCACCTGAACAGCCGGGGGCTGAACGAGCGGGAAACCCTGATCAGCTCCCACTACCTCCACTGCCTCACCGACCTGGAGCGGATCTCCGACCACGCGGTCAACCTGGCCGAGCTGGCCCGGGAGATGGACAGCAAGGGAATCTCCTTCTCCCCCGACGGCCTGGAGGATGTGACCCGGGCCAGCACCGCGGTGCGGGAGATTGTGGATCTGGCCCAGCAGGCCTTGTCCCACGCGGACATCGCCGTGGCCCAGCAGGTGGAGCCCCTGGAGGAGGTTATCAGCACCATGCTGGAGGGGATGAAGCTGCGCCATATCCGGCGGCTGCAAACCGGGACATGCACCCTGGAGATCGGCTTCATCCTCAACGATCTCATCAACAATTTCGAGCGCGTGGCCGCCCACTGCTCCAACGTGGCCCTGGCGGTGCTGGAGCTGCGGTACGCCGACCTCCAGTTCCACGACTACGCCCGGGGCGTCCGCCAGGGCGACCAGCCGGAATTCCGCCGCTGGCTGTCCTTTTACCAGGAAAAATACCTCAAGGCCACGTCCGTTTAAAATGAATGAGGCCCCCGCTAAAAGCGGGGGCCTCATTTTTTAAAACTCCGCGTTGCCCACGGTGCGGGGGTGCAGCTCCCTCCCCTGCGAATGGTACATTCGCAGGGGGCCCCATGATTTTAGATCCTCGGCGGAACTGAATTCCGCCTGCGGCAAGGGTTTTGACTCGTCAAAACCCTTGTACGCGCTGACGCGCGCCCCATCTGCGATGGGGCCCCGACGTGGAGCCTGCCGCCGGCCTGCGCCGATGGATGGGACGGGTTTCGGTTCTCAGAACTCCGCGTTGCCCACGGTGCGGGGGTGCAGCTCCACGTCGCGGATGTTGGAGATGCCCGTGAGGTACATCACCATCCGCTCAAAGCCCAGGCCGAAACCGGCGTGGCGGCAGGAGCCGTACCGCCGCAGGTCCAGATACCACCAGTAGTCCTCCGGGTTCAGGCCCAGCTCCTCCATCCGCTTCTCCAGCACGTCGATGCGCTCCTCCCGCTGGGAGCCGCCGATGATCTCCCCGATCCCCGGCACCAGGCAGTCCGCCGCGGCCACGGTTTTGCCGTCGTCGTTGAGCCGCATATAGAACGCCTTGATCTCCTTGGGGTAGTCGGTGACGAACACCGGCTTTTTAAACACCTGCTCGGTGAGGTAGCGCTCGTGCTCCGTCTGGAGGTCGCAGCCCCACTCCACCTTATAGTCGAATTTGTCGTTGTTCTTCTGGAGAATCTCCACCGCCTCGGTGTAGCTCACCCGGGCAAAGTCGGAGGAGGCCACGTGCCGGAGCCGCTCCACCAGCCCCTTGTCCACGAAGGAGTTGAAGAAGGCCATCTCGTCGGGGCACTTCTCCATCACGCAGCGGATGATATACTTGATCATGGCCTCGGACACGTCCATGTCGTCCGCCAGGTCGGCAAAGGCCATCTCCGGCTCGATCATCCAGAACTCGGCGGCGTGGCGCTGGGTGTTGGAGTTCTCCGCCCGGAAGGTGGGGCCGAAGGTGTACACGCTGCCAAAGGCCATGGCGAAGTTCTCCGCGTTGAGCTGGCCGGACACGGTGAGGTTGGCGTGCTTGCCGAAGAAATCCTTGGAGAAGTCCACCGAGCCGTCCTCGTTCCTGGGCGGGTTGCTCATGTCCAGGGTGGTGACCTGGAACATCTCCCCGGCCCCCTCGCAGTCGGAGGCGGTGATAATGGGGGTGTGGATGTAGACAAAGCCCCGGTCCTGGAAGAAGCAGTGGATGGCGTGGGCCGCCACGGACCGCACCCGGAAGGCGGCGGAGAACAGGTTGGTGCGGGGACGCAGATGCTGGATGGTGCGCAGGTACTCCACCCCGTGGCGCTTCTTTTGCAGGGGGTACTCCGGGGAGGACACGCCCTCCACCGCGATGGAGGCGGCCTTGATCTCCAGGGGCTGCTTGGCCTCCGGGGTGAGCACGACGGCGCCGGTGACCACCAGGGCGGCGCCCACGTTCTGGCCAGCGATCTCCTTATAATTTTCCAGCACGCTGGCGTCCATAACGATCTGGATGTTTTTGAAGCAAGAGCCGTCGTTCAGCTCGATGAAGCCGAAGGTCTTCATGTCCCGGATGGTGCGGGCCCAGCCCATGACGGTAACGGTCTGGCCGTCCAGGCGTTCGCCGTCCGCGAAAACGGAGGCGATGGTGATGCGTTCCATGTGCGTTCCCTCTATTCTTAAAAATATTGTGGAACTAGTATACCATTTTTTGCGGCTTTTGCAAGAGGCGGATGAAAAAAACTGGGCATAGGCGCTTTTCAGGCCGTCCAGCTGCCGGCCCCCTCACTCCATACCCTGAAAATAGCAGACCGTATCCGCGTTCTGAGGCCGAATGTCGGTCAGCGTTCCCCGATAGTGGCGCAGGTATGTGGGCTGGAAGGGGTGGGCGGAGCAGGCGGCCTCGTTGAGCTCCACCCCCAGCCCGGGCCGGCTGGGAATTCGGATGGCTCCGTCGTGGAATTCCACCCTTTCGTCGGTCAGGTCCCGCCGCCAGGCCACGTCGGTGAGCATGATTTCCAGAATGGAATAGTTGGTCATACATCCGGCCAGCTGAAGACACGCCGCGTTGGCCACGGGGCCGCTGGGGTTGTGAGGGGCCACACTTATATAGTACGGCTCCGCCATCGCCGCCATTTTCTTCACCGCCAGAATACCTCCGCTGTGGCTCACGTCTGGCTGGAAGAAGTCGGCGCAGCCCTTTTGGAGAAAATCGTGAAACTGGTTCAGGGAGTATATCCGCTCCCCCGCGGCGATGGGCACCGGAGAGCGGCGGTGCACCTGGGCCAGCGCGTCCAGGCTGTCCGGCGGCACCGGCTCCTCAAAAAACATGGGTTCATAGGGGGCCAGGGCGGCGGCCACCCGAATGGCCGTCTCCACATTAAACCGGCCATGGCCCTCGATCAGCAGATCAACCTCGCTGCCCACCGCCTGGCGCACCGCCGCCACGCAGTCCATGGCCTGGGCGAGCTCACGGCGCTCCAGCGTGAGATAGGCGGAGCCAAAGGGGTCCCATTTCAGCGCCCGAACCCCTTTTGCCACAGCGGCGCCCGCCTTGGCGGCAAACTCCTCCGGCGTCTTGGCCCCGGCAAACCAGCCGTTGGCGTACAGCTTGATCTCATCCCGGACCGCGCCGCCCAGCAGCCCGTGAACCGGCATCCGGCAGTACTTCCCCAAAATGTCCCACATGGCCATCTCAACCGCGCTGATGGCGCTCATCAGCACCGGCCCCGTCCTCCAATAGGATTCCCGATACATCATGAACGTGTGCTTTTCGATGAGGCGGGGGTCCTGACCGATGAGATAGTCCTTCAAATCCTCCACCGCCCCCAGCAGAGCGTGCTCCTTATACTCCAACGTGCCCTCCCCCACGCCGGACAGGCCGGAATCCGTCTCCAGCTTGACAAATACAAAATTGGTGCGATAGGCATTGACGACAAACGTTTTGACATCGGTGATCTTCATGGCGGTAACGTCCTCCTTACAATATCGTTTGAATTAAAAAATGGGAAGGAGCTGCGGTCCTTGACGGGGATGGCATTTGCCGATATAATGTTGGAACCCTCCCACACACAGATATGAGCAGATTTGATGCCAATCCTCACAGCGCGCGGAACCTTTATGGAGGCCGAAATGAAAAAAATTGCCATCATCAGCAACATCCCCCTGACGGCGGACAACCACAAGGTCGTGCTTGAAAGCATCTTTCCAAACACGTCCATTGAGGTGTTCCCAGTCTCCGAGACCCTGGGGCGGCGGATCAACGCCGATGCCGCGCTGGTCACCGCCATGGACATTGTGCCCTACGCCCAGAAGTACCTGACGCCGGGCGCGGCCATCGTCCAATGCGGCTATACGCTGCTGAAGGAACAGCTGGAGGCCATCCGCCGCCTGAGCCGCGGCGGGCCCGTCACCGTGGTCCACGAAAACCGCAGGGCAGCCATGACCCGGCGCATCCTTTTGCAGCGGCTGGGCCTGTCGCCAGACAGCCTGCGCGTATGGTATCCCGGGCTGGGAGAGGAGAAGCTGACGGACCGGATTGTACTATTCAGTGACGTGACCCTGCCCCAGGGGAGGCGCGCCGACTATCAGGTACGCGGGCGGATGCTCAACGCCTCCGCCATTTTTGAACTGGCGCTGTGCCTGGGCATACACGACATCACCTCCGTGCCCGCCTTCACCTCCTACTGCCAACGGGTCTGTACCCAGTTCAGCCCCTCCATCGACGACCTATCCGTCAGCGAGCTGGACACCATGGTGGGCAATGAGGCCCCCCAGCGGGGGCTGGTGGCCTTCACCCAGGCCCTTACCATTTTCTACTGTGACGCGTATGCGGCGTCACTGATGGGCCGTCCGTCCCGGGAGCTGATCGGTCGCCAGCTGTTTGAGGCCTTCCCCTTTCTGCGCTCCTGCGAGATCCACCGCGGGGACGAGGCGCGGGAGCAGTTGGTGGTGCAGGAGGGAAAGACCTACGCCGTCAAGCTCAACCAGGTGGTCCAGACGGGGCAGGAAACCGGCTACCTCCAGATTTCCGACTACTGGGCGGAGGAGCAGCGCCAGGGCAACCTGCGCCGCCAGGTCTCCGACAGCAGATCAAAGGCAAAATATACCTTCCGGGACATTGTGGGTGTCAGCGCCAAGCTCAACGAGTGCAGAAAGATTGCCCAGCGGATGGCCCGTTCCAGCTCCAATGTGCTGATCACCGGGGCCACCGGCGTGGGCAAGGAGCTGTTCGCCCAATCCATTCACAGCGCCTCCCCCCGGAGCCGGCAGCCCTTTGTGGCGGTCAACTGCGGCGCCATTGTGGAAAGCCTGCTGGAGAGCGAGCTTTTTGGCTACGAGAAGGGGGCGTTTACAGGGGCCAGCAAAAACGGCAAGCAGGGGCTGTTCGAGCTGGCGCACAAGGGTACCCTGTTCCTGGATGAGATCGGGGAGATGCCCCTGCACCTCCAGGTGCGGCTGCTGAGGGTCCTCCAGGAAAAGGAGGTGGTCCGGGTGGGCGGCGACTCGGTGATCCCCGTGGATGTGCGGGTGATCGCCGCCACCAACAAGGATATCCCCCAGATGATCCGCCGCCGGGAGTTTCGAAGCGACCTCTTTTACCGTCTAAACGTGCTGCCCCTCTATATCCCGTCCCTCCGGGACCGGCAGGAGGATATTCTGCCCCTTTTCGACTATATCAAGCAGAAGCTGAACGCCTCCTTCACCCTCTCGGAGGAGGCCCAGGAGCACGTCCGCAGCTATCCGTTTCCCGGAAACGTCCGGGAGCTCTCCAACTGCGTGGAGTATCTGTCCAACCTGGGCCTCTCGGTGATCCGGACCTCCGACCTGCCCCCCTACCTGCAGGGGAGAGCGGATGAGCCGGACAGTCCGGAGCCGGAGTCCCCCCAAGGCCGCCCTGCGCCGGACATACCGCCCCAGGGCGCCTCCGTGCTGGAAGCGGTTGCGGCCATCAACGCCGCCGGGATCGGGGCCGGGAGGCGGAGCATCCGGGCCTACCTGGCCAACCGGAACCTGCTGCTGTCCGAGGCCCAGGTGCGGAAGGTCCTGCTGGAGCTGTCTCAAATGGGCCTGGTCTCCGTTGAGCGGGGCAGGGGCGGTGTGCGCCTGACCCAGCAGGGGATTCTTTTGACCGGCCAGCGGCCGGGGCACTGACAAATACGGAGAAGCTGGCAGAGCTCGCACCCCGTTTATCCCATTTATGATTAAAAAGGGATAAACGGGGTGCGGTATTTATCTCCTCATCCCCCTGACAAGGCGGTCTCCCCGGAGGATTCCTCCCGGGGCCAGGCCAAGTTTCAGAATTTTTTAGCCTTCCCCCATATTTGGCATTGTTTTTGCTAATCTAATACTGGTGTGTGGAACCTCACCCACGACCCGCCCGCCCGAGAGGACGGAGCAAACAAAAGGAGAGAAAGAACGTGAAAAAGAACTTGCGTAAAACCCTGGCCCTACTTTTGGCGGGCGCCATGTCCCTCGCCCTGCTGTCCGGCTGCAACGGGGATCAGCCCTCCTCCTCCGACGCGGGGAGCAGCCAGCCCCCCTCCTCCAACTCGGCAGCGCCCGGCGGCACAAAGGATTCCGCCACCCTGGCCACCAGCGGCGAGCCCACCCGGTTCTTCCCCTGCGGCGCCGAGGGCTCCAATGGCAACGACTATCTGGTGCTGAACAACATCTATGACACCCTGGTTTTCCTGGACGCCGACGGCACCCTAAAGCCCTGCCTGGCGGAGAGCTGGGATGTCTCCGAGGACGGGCTGTGCTACACCTTCCACCTGCGCAGCGGCGTCAAGTTCCATGACGGCAGCGCCATGACCGCTGAGGATGTGGTGTACACCTTTGATCTGTCCGTGCAGAACTCCACCGGCAAGGCGCTGATCATCAACTATGACCACGCCGAGGCGGTGGACGACACCACCGTCAAGATTTACCTCACCGCTCCCTACGCGGCCTTCCTCAACGGCTGCGCGTCCCGGGCCGGCGGCATCATCAGCAAGGCCTACTATGAAAAGGAGGGGGAGGAGGGCTATCAGAAGGCCCCCATCGGCACCGGCCCCTATCAGTTCATCTCCGCTGTCAGCGGCGATACCATCACCCTCAAGGCCTTCTCCGACTACTGGAATGGCGAGGCCGCCATCAAAAACATCTATATCAAGACCATGACTGACGCCTCCACCCAGATCATCGCCCTGGAGAACGGGGATATCGACGCCATCCGCTCCCCTGCCATCAGCAGCTGCCTCAACCTGAACGAGGCCAGCGGCGCCACCTGGGCCAGCGGCGACTCCGCCGGGCGCGTGACCCTGCACATCAGCTCCAACAAGGGGCAGCCCGGGGAAAACGCCGACTTCCGAAAGGCCGTCCAGTACGCCATCAACAAGGAGGACGTGATCCTGGGCGCCACCGAGGGCTACGCCACCCGTATTGACATCGACATGTGCCCCTCCTACTCCGGCCATCCCGAGGGCTACAAGGTGGTGGAGCGGGACACAGAGAAGGCCAAGGAGTACCTGGCCTCCTCCGGCTATCAGAACGAGGAGTTCCAAATCATCGTGGAGACCGGCACGGTGAGCGACACCGCCGCCCAGATCATCCAGTCTCAGCTGATGGAAATCGGCATCAACTGCAAGGTCAACGCCGTGGACACCCCCACCTTCAACGACATGTGGTACGCCGGGACCTACGGCGGCATGATCCGCAATACCAGCAGCTCGCTGCTGGACGCCGACGGCTTCCTCAACTTCTTCATGGCCACGGAGGCCAACTACGCCCAGACCCTGAACAACCAGCACGCCCGCACGAAGGAGATCTATGATCTGGGCCTGGAGGCCCGGAAGGCCCAGGGCGACGCCCGGAAGGACCTCTATCTCCAGATGGTGGACATCTGCACCGACGAGGCCTATGAGGTGCCTCTGTTTGCCAACACCAGCACCATGGCCTACCGCACCGAGCTGCAGGGCATCAAGATCTACCCCCTGGGTGTGGTATACTTCTACGACTGGTCTTAAGCGCTGACCCCATCGCCGCGGCACACATCGCTGCGGCCGAGACTGCCCTTGGCACAGCTCCCTAGAGCAACACATCCGGAGCATCCGCTCTCAGTTCTCACAATTGACCGGCAGGGCCGTTCCCGGATACGGCATATCATCCGGGAACGGCCCCTTTTCAGGGAGGGAAAAACTTGCTGAAGTATGTTTTGAAGCGCCTGCTGCTGCTGATACCAGTGGTGCTGGGCATCACGTTTATCATTTTCATCGTCCTGAACCTGGCGCAGGGCGATCCGGCGGTCATGATCCTGGGCCAGGACGCCACCGCGGAGGCCCTTGCCGCCAAGCGGGCCGAGCTCGGCCTGGACAAGCCGCTGGTGATTCAGTATATCCAATATATTCTGGGCGTGCTCCGCGGCGATTTCGGGACCTCCTGGCTGGGCGGCTATGAGGTTCTCCCGGAATTCCTGCACCGCATCCCCTACACCATCCTTCTGGGCTCCCTGTCCATGTTCGCGGCCTGCCTCATCGGCATTCCCCTGGGCATTGTCGCCGCCATTCGCCAATACCACTTTGTCGACTACGCATCTCTGGCCCTGGCGCTTGTGCTGTTCTCGCTGCCCTCCTTCTGGTTCGCCATGATGGGTCAGATTCTGTTCTGCCTGGTCCTGAACTGGCTCCCCTCCTCGGGCGTCGGCTCGCTGGCCCACTTTATCCTGCCCTCCATCACCCTGGGGGCCAACATTCTGGCCTCTCAGCTGCGCATGACCCGCACCAGCATGCTGGACGTGGTCAAGCAGGATTATATCCGCACCGCCCGGGCCAAGGGAGCGGATGAGCGCAGGGTGGTTGTCCACCATGTGCTGCGAAACGGCATGCTTCCGGTGGTCACCCAGATCGGCATCTCCTTTGCCTCGTGCATGGGGGGCTCCGTCATCACGGAGACGGTATTTTCCATCCCCGGCATCGGCTCCCTGCTCATCAACGCGGTGAAGGGCCGCGACGTGCCGGTGGTGATGGGCACGTTAATCTTTATCGCGGTATTTGTGGGCGTCATCAATCTGATTGTGGACATTATCTACGCCCTCATTGACCCGCGGGTCAAGCTGACGGCTTAAAGGGGAGGTCTGTTTTATGCGTAACATGAAAAAACCCCCGGCCAACGCGATTGGCGGCCGCAGCGTGTGGGGCATGGTGTGGTTTCGGTTTCGGAAAAACAAGCTGGCCATGGCCGGGCTGTTCCTGCTGCTGTTCATGATGGCGGCCATCCTGGCCGCGCCCCTCTATGTCCCCTACGAGCAGGTGGTCAAGCAGAACATTGTGGACAAGTTCACCGCCCCCTGCGCCCAGCACTGGTTCGGCACCGACCAGTTCGGCCGGGACCTCTTTGCCCGCATTGTATACGGCGGACGCATCTCCCTCTTCATGGGCCTGGGTGTGGTGGCCATCTCCTTTGTGGCGGGCTGCGCCCTGGGCGGCGCCGCGGGCTACTTCGGCGGCAGGGTTGACAGCGTTATCATGCGCTTTGTGGATATGTTTATGGCCATTCCCGCCATGCTGCTGTCCATGGCGGTGGTGGCTGCCCTGGGCACCGGCGTGGACAAGCTGCTGGTGGCCCTGTCCGTGTCCCAGATTCCCCGCTTCACCCGGGTGGTGCGTTCCTCCATCATGACCCTGCGCAATCAGGAGTTTGTGGAGGCGGCCAAATGCTGCGGCACCAGCTCGGCCCGCATCATTATGAAGCACATCCTGCCCAACGGCATGGGGCCGGTGATCGTCTCGGCCACCCTGACCCTGGGGCAGGTGATCCTCAGCATCGCCTCCCTCGGATTCCTGGGCATCGGCGTTTCCTCCCCCACGCCGGAGTGGGGCACCATCCTTTCCGAAAATAAGATACACATTCGGTATCATCCCTATTTAGGCCTCATCCCCGGCATCTGCATCGCTCTGGCGGTCATGGCGGTAAACTTCATCGGCGACGGGCTCCGGGATGCCCTGGACCCCAGGACTAAGAATTAAAAGGGGCATTTTAATATGGACAACGTATTGCAATCGGCCGGCGGCCATGAGACGCTGCTAGATATCCATGACCTGCATGTGGAGTACGACACTGACGACGCCGTGGTTCACGCCCTGAACGGCTTTGACCTGACCCTCCGGCGGGGCGAAAAGCTCGGGCTGGTGGGAGAGACCGGCGCGGGCAAGACCACCATGGCCCTGTCCGTCCTGCGCCTCCTCCCCCCGCGGGTGGGCAAGATCACCCAGGGGAGCGTCACCTATGATGGCATTGACATTTTGAACGCGTCCCCGAAAGAGATGCTGGCGCTGCGGGGAGCTAAAATATCCATGATCTTTCAGGATCCCATGACCAGCCTGAACCCGGTCATCACCGTGGGCGACCAGATCCTGGAGGTGCTGAAGCTCCACTTCCCCGACATGCGGCGGGAGGACCGGGACGCCAAGGTGGACGAGATCATGAAGCTGGTGGGGATCCCCCCCAGCCGGAAGGGGGAATACCCGCACCAGTTTTCCGGCGGGATGAAGCAGCGCATCGTAATCGCCATGGCCCTGGTGTCCGAGCCGGAGCTGCTGCTGGCCGACGAGCCCACCACCGCTCTGGATGTGACCATCCAGGCCCAGATTCTGGAGCTGATGAAGCAGCTGAAGGAGAAATTCAATTCCGCCATGGTGCTCATTACCCATGATCTGGGCGTGGTGGCGGAATTCTGCGATACCGTGGCCATCGTCTACGCCGGCGAGGTCATCGAGCAGGGCAGCGTGGAGGACATATACGCCCGGAAAAACAACCATCCCTATACCTCAGGCCTGTTTAACTGCATTCCCGACCTGCACACCACCGCCGACCGGCTGGAGCCCATCCCCGGCTTCATGGCCGATCCCACCGATCTGCCCCAGGGATGCAGCTTTGCCCCCCGCTGCCCCCACTGCACGGAGCGGTGCCTGAACGAGAGCCCCAACATGTATCTGCGCGGGAGCCATGGCATCAAGTGCCATCGGTTCAGCGGCGAGGAGGCGGAGTAAAATGGCAGTTCCCTTGATTGAAACCAAGCATCTGAAGAAGTATTTCAAAACACCCGCCGGCCTGCTCCACGCGGTAGACGACGTCAGCTTCCAGATCAACCCCGGGGAGACCCTCGGCGTGGTGGGGGAGTCCGGCTGCGGCAAGTCCACCCTGGGCCGGACCGTCCTGCGTCTGCTGGAGGCCACCGGAGGGGAGGTCCTGTACCAGGGGGAGAACATCCTGCGCTACTCCAAGCGGGACATGAAAAAGGTCCACCTCAATATGCAGATGATCTTTCAGGACCCCTTCACCTCCCTCAACCCCCGCCTGTCCATCAGCAGCATCATTGCCGAGCCCATCAAGGTGTGCGGCACGCTGAAGGACAAAGGGGCCATCCAGGAGAAGGTCCACGAGCTGATGGAGGTGTGCGGCCTGCCCGAGCGCTATGTGAACACCTACCCCCACGAGCTGGACGGCGGACGGCGCCAGCGGGTGGGGCTGGCCCGGGCGCTGGCGGTCGACCCCAAGTTTATCGTCTGCGACGAGCCGGTGTCCGCCCTGGACGTGTCCATCCAGGCCCAGATTCTCAACCTGCTGATGGACCTTCAGGACAGCAAGGGCCTGTCCTATATGTTCATTACCCACGACCTGTGCGTGGTGCGGCATATCAGCGCCAATATCATGGTCATGTATATGGGCAAGGTGGTGGAGTACGCCCCCAAGGACGAGCTGTTCCGGCACCAGGCCCACCCCTACACCAAGGCGCTTCTCTCCGCGATTCCCACCACCGACCTATCCCGCCGCCGGGAGCGCCACGCGCTGACCGGCGAGGTGGCAAACCCCATCAACCCCGCCCCTGGCTGCCGCTTCGCGCCCCGGTGCCCCTACGCCGACGAGCGGTGCAAGCAGCCTCAGGAGCTCAAGCAGGTGGCTCCCGGCCACTATGCCGCGTGCATCATGTGTCAGTAAGGAGGAGAATATTTGGATATCTATGAGAGAATGACCGAGCTGGGCATTGAGCTGCCCCCGGCGCCGCCGCCGGTGGGGCTGTTCCTGCCCGCCCGCCAGGTGGGAAGCCTGCTGTTTGCCTCCGGCCAGGGGAGCTTTTATAAGGATCACCGCATCGAGGGCAAGGTGGGCGCGGATGTGACCCTGGAGGACGCCCGGCTGGGCGCCCGGTACTGCATGCTCAACATGCTGGCGTCGCTGGATGCCCACTTGGGGGATCTGAACCGCATTCTGCGGGTGGTAAAGCTGCTGGCCTTTGTCTCCAGCGCCCCCGATTTCTGCCGGCAGCCCGACGTGGTCAACGGAGCCTCCCAGCTGCTCATCGACCTGTGGGGGGAGGAGGGCCGCCACGCCCGCTCCGCCATCGCCGTCAACACCCTTCCGTCCAACCTCAGCGTGGAAATCGAGGCAATCTTTGAGCTGGATACTTCACGCCTCTCAGAAAAGCCCCTTGAAAGGAAGGGATCCGTATGTCTGTGACCGGAAACGCCCTGTGCCTCCGATGTGATTCCTGCGGCGCTGAGGTGGATCTGCGCAGGCAGGTCAACCTCTGTCCCCACTGCGGTGGCCTGCTGGAGGTTCAGTACGATATGGAGGGGCTGAAGCGGTCGGCGGATCTTTTCCGCAGCTATACCCGCAGCTCCATCTGGCGCTACCGGGACTTCATGCCCCCGGTGGCGGACCAGAACATTGTCACCCTGGGCGAGGGCGGCACTCCCCTGGTGAAATCCAGGTATCTGGGCCCCTCTCTGGGGGTGGAAAACCTGTATTTCAAAAACGACACCCTGATGCCCACCGGCAGCTTCAAGGACCGGGGCTATTCCCTGGCCATCAGCTTTGCCATGGACATCGGGGTGAAGCGGGGCATTACCTACAGCTCCGGCAATGCCGGGGCCTCCTTCGCGGCGTACAGCGCCCGGGCGGGCTTCTCTGGCGTGGTCATGGTGGAGTACCAGGCCAGCCCTATGAAGAAGACCATGATCATGCTCTATGGGGCCAACACCGCGGTGCTGGACTTTGACAATTTCGCCCAGATTGAGCAGATGCTGGACCGGGCCGTCACAAAATTGGGCTGCTACGCCTTTGTCAACTTCATCAACCCCATCCGCCACGAGGCCATGAAAACCTACGCCTATGAGATTTACGGCGAGCTGGGCCGGGTCCCGGACTACAGCTTCCACCCCATGGGCACCGGCGGGGGCGTGTGGGGAACCTGGAAGGGCTTCAATGAGCTGGCGGCCATCGGCGTCACCGACCGGGTGCCCCGGATGGTCCCCGTCCAGCCGGAGGCGGTCTGCTGGCTCAAGCGGGCGGTGGACAGCGGGGCAGAGACCGCCGAGATGTACGGCGACAGCACAAAGACCATTGCCCAGAGCATCTCAGGCAACAGCCCCCTCCAGGGGGGGCGCCGCCTGCTCCGGGCGGTGCGGGAGTCCGGCGGCATGGCCATGGCCGTAAGCGACGAGGAGATCAAAGCCGCCATGGTGGACCTCGGCCACGAGGGGATCGGCGCCGAGCCCTCCTCAGCCTCCGCCGTAGCCGCCTTCAAGCAGGCGGTCAAGGCGGGCAAAATCCGCTCCAGCGACACCGCAGTCTGTGTGATCACCGGTACCGCCTTCAAGCAGCCCAGCGTGGTGGAGCAAATTGCCGCCACCCCGAAATACACCATCCGGGCCGATGTCGCCGAGCTGGAAAAGCTGCTGGGCCAGCTGCACATGCTTTGAGGAGAGGGCTATGAACCAGCTTCCAGTTCAAGTTTTTGACGCCGCCCGCCATACATTCCGCCCCGCCCTGCTCCATCTGGAGGGCCGGCGCTGCCTGGGGGTGGAGCCCCGTTCCCAGGGAGACGGCGAGCTGTACCTGTCTCCGGGGTTTATTGACAGCCACGCTCACATCTACCCCGGCGCCACCGATCTGGGCATTGCCGCGGACCGAATCGGCCTCTCCACCGGGGTGCATCTGGTGGTGGACGCCGGCAGCGCGGGCAGCACCAGCTTCCCCTGCTTCCGGGACTACGTCGTGCCCACCTATCAGGTGGAAACCCGGGCCTTTCTCAACATCAGCCGGGTTGGGCTCGTCACCAAGCAGCCCTATTACGACCGGCGGAACCTGGACCAAGCGGCGGCGGAGGCCTGCCTGCGGGACGACCGCAGCGGCCTGCTGCTGGGCATCAAGGTGCTCTCCAGCGGCCTCATTGTGGAAGACGCCGGGATGGAGCCCATCCGGGCGGCGGCGGAGACGGGCCAGCGCCTGGGCTGCCCCGTCATGGCCCATCTGGTGGAGGGACCGCCCTCCAACCAGGAGACCATGGCCCTGCTGGGCCCGGGAGACATCATCACCCACATCTTTCACGGCGCCCCCAACCTGGCCGCCAACCGGAAAGCCGGGGCCCATCTGGACCCCAGGCACTGCAGCTTGGGCAACGTGATGTGGAACGCCGACGGCACCCCCACCCCTCCCCTGGAGGCCGCCCTGGCCCGGGGGGTGCTGCTGGACGTGGGCCACGGCGCCGCCAGCCTGGATTGGGAGGTGGCCCGGGCCGCCATCGGCGCCGGGGTGCGCGGCTTCTCCATCAGCACCGACGCCCATATCCGAAATATTGAGACCCTGGTCCACAGCCTGCCCCATGTCATGGGCAAATTCCTGGCCCTGGGGATGACGCTGGCGGAGGTGGTGGCCTGCGTGACGTCAATCCCGGCCAGGCAGCTGGGCCTGACGGGCTGGTGCGACCATCTGACGCACTGCGCCACCCTGTTCCGCGTTCGCCCAAGGCTGGCTCAGGACCCGCCCTATTTGGACGCGTACGGGGCGGAAATTCCCGCCGCGCAGGTGATTGAGCCGGTGGCCGTCATCCGCCGCGAGACCCTTTGCTCCCTGGACCCATCCGGCAGCACGCACCCTTGACGCCGCGACGGGGCGGGGCACCTCCCGCAGGCCCCGGCGCCGGACAACCGCCAGGGGCAGTCTTGACCGGAGGGCAGATCAGACTGCCAACCCCACAGCGCGGCACAAGCGGGATCAATGACAGGACCAGCCTGCGTCATGCTGAAACGGCATCAACATTGTGTGAAGCCCCTCGCCAAATAATCTGGCGAGGGGCTTCACACAATCAAATGAAGACAACAGCGGTTTCAGACGGCGGGCTTTACGCCTCCTGCTTTTTTGCCCTGCGGAAGCCCCGGTAGATGAAGTATCCCAGGGCCGCGATCATGACCACCGCGCCCACATTGATGCCCACCACCAGCTTTTCCGCCAAGGTCATGGGGGTGACGAAGGTGGAGCCGGGCATCAGGCCGCTCATGACCTTGGAGTTGGCCACGGCGTACAGCACATGGTGCATGGCCTCCCGGCCATAGATGTAATGAGCGGCGTTATCCTTGTCGAACTTCCACACAGCGAATTCGCTGGTGGTCAGCGCGGCGTCGCCCCCCGCCTCGATCATCTGGTAGGCGTCCATATAGGTGGGGGAGCCGGTGTTGGCGTTGTCGGTGATGGCGAACCCGTCAAAGCCCCACTCGTTGCGCAGCACCTCGGTGATCAGGGGATAGCAGCCGCCGGTCCAGGTGTAGCCCAGGCGGTTGAAGGCGGTCATGATGGCGTTGACCGCGGGGAACTCCCGAGTGGCGTTGCGGTAGCCGCCGTTTCCGTCCTCCTCCACGTAGTTCAGGGTGACGGGGTCGTTTTCCACGCACATCTGGAAGGGCAGCAGATAGATTTCCCGCACCGCCTGCTCGTTGGACCAGGTGCACACACCGAAGTTGCCCACCCGGTCGCCACGGTGGTTCTCCTGGTCGTTGAGGGCGAAGTGCTTGATGAAGGTATACATACCCTTGGAGGCCGCGCCCCGGCTGGTGGCGGAAGCGATGGCGCCGGACAGGTAGCCGTCCTCGGAGTAATACTCGTTGTTCCGGCCGGAGAAAGGCAGGCGGTGGATGTTCATGGCCGGGGCGTACCAGCCCACACAGCCGCCGATGACGGCCTGATTGCCGATCATCTCGCCGTACCGGGCGGCCAGCTCCTGATTCCAGGTCTGGGCCAGCACCAGGGTGCCGCAGTAGCTCACGCCGGTGCCGCCGCCTGTCAGGCCGGTGGCCGCGTCCTGGTCCAGAGCAAAGGGCTTGCCCACGCTTTTCAGCTCAGCGTTGCCGTAGCCGGAGGTGGCGATGATGGTCTGGTAGTCCTCGGGGGTCAGCTGATCCAACAGCTGATCCCACAGGGGGTCGTCGTAGTCCCTGCCCCGCAGGTCAATGAGCTGGAGGCCGTTTTTCGCGCCGTACACAGGGTCGGCGGTGAGGGAATCCGCATTGGTGGGATTCAGCGAATCAAAACCGTCCAGCTTGGCCAGATCCTCGGCGCTGATGCTCTTGGTGTAGGTGTAGCTCTTGCCGTCGGAGCCGTTGATCTCGTTGCCCCAGGTGGAGATCTGGCTGCTCACCTCGCCGTCGGTGGTGGGCCAGGTGCCCTGCCAGTCGTTCCGGCTCAGGTATTCATAGCCGCCGTGGATAAAGTCAAACTGGTTGGTAACGGCGACGCCCGCCGCGCTGACGGAGTAGGTGCCGCTGTCCAGGGCGCTGACCGTGTACAGGCTGGTGAACGCGGCGTCGCCCTCCTCGGTCATGCCGTCCTCCGTGGTATAGCCCTTGGCGGCCAGCACGTTGTTCACGGCGTTGTGGGCGTCGTGGGCGGCGGTGATGTAGTAATCCCCGGCATCCAGGATGAAGGTTTTGGCGTTGGTGTAGTCGTAGGCCTTGAGTTGCTCCTTGTCAAAGGTGACGGTGACCGTTCCGCTCTGCCCCGGCTGGAGCAGCTCGGTCTTGCCGAAGCCCACCAGCTGGACGGCGGACTTCTCCACCTTGTTCTGCTTGTCGTAATCCGTATAGGGGGACTGAATATACACCTGCACCACGTCCTTACCTGCCGCAGAACCGGTGTTTTTCACGTCCACGGTGACGGTGCAGGTGTCGCCGCTCCAATTCGTTTTGAAGTTGGACCAGTCAAAGGTGGTGTAGCTCAGACCATAGCCGAAGGGATAGAGGACGGTGGAGACGTAGTCATAATCTCCGGCGTTTCCCGTACCCATGACCACGTCCTCATACCGGGTCTCATAATATCGGTAGCCCACGTAGATGCCCTCTTTGTAGGCCACGTAATTGTACTTGGTCATCTCGCCGCTCTCGGTGGCGTACTGGAAGTCGCCGTAGTTGGCGGCGGCGGGGGCGCTGGCGGCGTCATAGGCGAAGGTGTCCACCGTCTTGCCGGAGGGGTTGACGTCGCCGGCAAAGATGTCCGCCACAGCATAGAGGCCGAAGTTTCCTACACTGGGCACATAGAGGATGGACTTAATGCTGGGGAACTGGTCCACCCAGCCCAGTTCCATGGCAGCAGAGCTGTTCACCAACAGAACTACATCGTCAAAATTATTGTTCAGGTACTGAAGAATTTCCAGCTCAGTAGTATCCGGCTCCAGATAACTCTTGGCCTGATCCTCGGGATTGCTGGCGTGGTTGTACATGGACCGGGGCATATCCCGGCCCTCGCCCACCTTACGGCCCCAGACGAACACGGGGACAGTACCCTTGGCGCTGTCCAGCAGGCCGGGCTCCTTTTCCATCATGTCCAGGGGGCACTCGTTGATGGAGAAGTCCTCATCATCACCAAAGCTGACGGAGCCAGGGCCCAGGCCATAGCCGCTGCCGTTCCCGCTGTCATAGAAATTCCAAAGCGTCTCATTTACGCCAAAGCCCCGCTCCTGGAAGGTGGTGCGAAGGGTGGTGCCGGGATCGGCGGGAAAGCCCATCTGTACGATGATGTCGTACCAGCTGTTCCCCATGAGTTTGGTTGAGGATCGCCCGAAAAAGCTGAAGGTGGTGTCCTTATCAAAGGGCATAAAGCCGTCCTCATTTTTCAGCAAGACCACGCCCTCGCCGGTGATCTCCTCATTGAGGGCCTGTTCTACAGCCGCCATCTCTTCGGCGGTGTAGTCGGACTTATTGTACTGGAGATCCAGAGAGTCGTTGTACTCTTTGGGCTGCTTGATGGTGGTTGTGCCGGAATCGCCCAGGAAGCCGTTGATGGCGTTCAGGTTGGGCGGGATCATCACGTTGGCCACGATGGCCACCACCAGGGTGAGGGCAATGAGGACGCTGGGAACGGCAGTGCGCAGGATACGTTTCACTTTCATCTCATGTTCTCCTCTCAAAAATCGTGGACAGCCGGGGCGAGGCCCGGCGGAGGGGCCCTCCCCGCCGGTCTGCCCTGTTCTGTCCACGATGCTACAAAATTTCATCCCGCATGTCTATAAATTTGTCGTACTTTGCACACTGGAAGGCGCAGTTGGTTCTTCCTCATACCCTTCCGCAGCCGACAGCACAATGTCAAGGCTGAACATGCCATCTTCTGCCTGCACGGACAGCCCGCCGCCGTATTGCTCCGCCACGGTTTTCATGCTGAGCATTCCAAAGCCGTGATAGTCCGGATCTCCCTTGGTTGTGAGCGGCAGGCCGTCCCGCAGCGTTATCCTTCCCTCACAGGGGTTGTCCACATGGATATGAATCAGCTCTCCTTGATGCCGCAAGGAAAGGCTGATGATTCGTCTTTCCTCTGGCAGGGGCTGCACTGCCTCCATCGCGTTGTCGATGGCATTCCCCAGCAGCGCGTACAAATGATGGGTTTTGACAAATTCCAGGCCCCGGCCGTCCGCCATGCACATGAGCTGGATACTCCGCTCCTGGCAGGCCAAGGTTTTTTCCGTCAGGATTACATCCAACACCTCATTGCCCGTTTTGACCAGGGCGGCATATTGATTCAGCGTGCGGTCCAGTTCTGCCAGCTCCGCCGCCCGCCCCTGCTGATGAAGCCGCTCGCTTTGATGGCGCAGATCATGGTACTTAATGTTTATCAGGTCCACGTTCTTTTTTGCCAGCTCATACTGCCGCTTACCCTGTTCCAGAACATAGCGCACCCCGGCCAGCTCGTCCTTCAGCTCCCGCTGGGCCAGCTGGCTGTTCAGCAGGACCAGAATCAGGGCGCAAACTAAAATATTGTAGCTCCGTTCCAGCAGCAGGGACGCCCGGTTGCCTACTGTGTAATAATTTGTCACCATATTAAAAATCACGTCTGCCGCAATCAGCAGGCCGGACAGGCCGACGATATTATTCCGCCCCAAGCGCAGGTTATGGTTTGCCTTTAGCTTGGGATCAAGCAATTCAAACGTGCCGGCGTAAACCATGAAATAGGCATCTGCATAGAACACCACGCTGAGCCATGCAAAATTGCTCAACGCTATTGGTCCCGCTGCATAGGGCTGAACAAAGCTCCCAAATACCAAACCAAATTGGGTGAAATCGTTGAATACAGTATACAGCAGATAGGCTAAATGCTGCACGGTATACCCCGCCACACCGCAGAACAGTAAATTGCCGAAGGGCTCCTCAAAACAAAATTGCAGGGCAAGCAGCGTAAATAAAAACAGCGACAAAAATAAGAACGACACATACCAAGCATTTTCCCACAGGATGGGAAAGCACGCGGCCCCAGCCAGCAGGACGGCGGCACAAAGGATCGCGCGTGGAAAAAAGTTTTGCCTGCGTTCCAAACGGAGCAAAAAAATGCCCTCTCCCACCAGAAGCTGCACCATAAAGAGCAGCTTATAGCTGTGCAATCCATTGATCACAGCTTACACCCCTTGTCCCAAGTAAGCGGCCACCGCTGTAGCCAGCTCCCGTTTTTTAGCCCGGCTTACCCGAAGCCATTCCCCCGCTACACAAACCTGCTCCCCGGTAAACTGGGTGACATACCGCAGATTGATGAGGTATGATACGCTGCATCGAAAAAAGGATTCTTTCGGAAGGCTCTGCTCCACCGAAGCCAGCTTTCCCCGTACAGAAAAAGCGCCCTGCTCCGTATGGTACGTCAGGCTGTGATTCATGACTTCAATATACTGGATGGAGGCAGTCGGGAGCACACGGGTAACCCCGTCAACACTCAAGGTCAGTTCTCTGCCCCGGCTTAACCTGAGGGCGCGCATGGCACGCTTCATCTTCATCGCAAAAGCGGTGGGATTGATTGGCTTGACAATGAAATCAAAGGCACTGACATCGTAGCCTTGTACGGCGTACTGTACCATATTGGTGACAAAAATCAGCATGGTAACCGGGTCAGCCTGCCGGAGCTGCTCGGCGGCGGACATTCCATCGATCCCCGGCATCTTAATATCCATGAAAATAACATCATAGCGGGGCTGATAGCCTCTCAAAAAGCTCATGGCATCTCCAAACCGGGAGATCGAAAAACTGTGTTCATTTTGCAGGCCAAACTCAGTCAAGCAGCGTTCCAATTTGTGGGCCGCCGAACTGTCATCTTCTACAATTGCCACTGTTACCCTCAATTTTGCCACCTCCAATTGTTTTTATTGTAGCAGAGCAAACATCACCATGTCAAATAGTTTAAATTTTCAACTCAAAAAAGCGCAATTCCTGGAATAATTGTTAAAAGAAGGTTGACTTAAAGCAACGGTCAGGCCATGTCGGCAGGCATGCCGCACAGCGGAAAAGCAGTCTGGGAATACGCTGTGCTTCCGGCTGGGGAAGATGCGGTCCATGATTATGATAGAAATGATGGTGGGCACCATGAAGGACAGCGCCAAGCAACATGTATTACATACAGGTTTCCAACGATGGGACTGTCACAAATTTAAGAAAATTTACTCCATAAATATGGAAAAGAACGGCCCCGTCACACCGACAGGGGCCGCTTTTCCTATGCGCTCATATTGTCTAGATAAACAACAAATCCGAACCCGTCTCCGATGGGAAACAAGTTCGGATTATGTTGCTTTGGTGGAGCGACCGCAACCAACGGTGAACACCCCGCATAGCCGGAAACGTCACTTTCAAAGTGTCCTTCTATCTCGTCCAGAAGAATATCATCAATGGTGATCGGCCTGTCCCCGCCGTTGAGGATCAGCGTCATTCTGCCGTCGTAGAGGTAGATGGCCCGCAGGAAAATATTCACCATCCCCCGTCGGTTGTTCTCGTCGTTGACATTTCCTCGTTTCAGCGAGTAGAGAAACGCCTTAATCTGTGGCGCGGTGAATGTGACCTGCTTTCCCATCTCAATGGCAAGCTGGCCCTGTAACTCGTCCTTTTCCCGCTTGCGCTTCTCAATGCGCTCGGCAATCATATCCACCGCCTGCCCGCGCTCCAAGGCTTTCCATAGGTTTTCAATAGCGGCATCCGCCTCCTGTATCGCCGTCTTGATGCGCTTGATGGCGGAGCTGTCATAGTCGGCCTCACAAGCGGCGGCAACCGCAAGGGCAATTTTTTCAATGTTGCTGTCCGTCAACAGCTTCCGGCACTCCAAAACAACCCTGTCCTCAATTTTCTGCTTGTTGACAACTTTCTTCCGGCAGGTCTTTTTCTTGGCGTTCTTGCAGGCATAGTAGCGATAGGCCGTCCCGGATTTCCCTGTCCCGCCGTAGCCAGTCATCATCTCCCGGCAGTAGCCGCAGAATAGTTTTATTGTCAGCAGATATTCCTCTCGCCCTCTAGAACGGGCGGGAGCTTTTTTGTTGCGGTCGAGAATGTGTTGTACCCGCTGAAAAAGTTCGTCCTCAATGATACGGGGCATCCCGCCCGGCGTTTCCGTGTCCTTGTAGATGTAATAGCCGATGTACCGCTTGTTCCGCAAAAGCCGGTGCAGGCTGTTTTTATTGAACTCTTTTCCTTGGGAGGTCTTGACCTGCTTTGCGTTGAGATATTTCGTGATTTCAGCGACAGTTTTTCCGCTGGCGTACATCTCAAAAATCTCCCGGACAACAGTAGCACCCTCCGGGTCAACATGGAAGCGGCGTTCCTCGTCCACATAGTAGCCAAGACCCGGATTGCTCCCATTGCTCAAACACTTTTCGGCGTTGATGTCCATGCCCCGCCGTATCTTTTGGGACAACTCCGCCGAGTAGTATTCGGCCATGCTTTCCAACACGCCCTCCACCAAAATGCCGCTGGCGTCGTCGCTGATATTTTCCCTGGCGGAGATCACCCGGACACCGTTCTTTTTCAACTTGGCCTTGTTGATGGCGCTGTCGTAGCGGTTCCGGGCGAAGCGGTCAAGCTGGTAGACAAGTACGCCCTCAAAAACGTGTTTGTCGCTGTCGGCGATCATACGCTGGAACTCGGCCCGGCTGTCCGTCGTGCCGCTCTGCGCCCGGTCGATGTATTCGCCAATCACGATATGTCCATTGTTCTTGGCGAACTCGTAGCAGGTTTGAAGCTGGCCCTCGATGGACTGCTCCGTCTGGCTGTGGCTGGAATATCGGGCGTAAATGACGATGTTCACTCTTTCACCCCCTCCAGCATTTCAACGATGGCTTTTTTCAAGCGGTCATTCATGGGGGAGGCGGGGTCAAAGCACATCTCTACAAACCGCCTCATGTCCTTATCTTCCTCCAGAATTTTGGGCTTGTACTCGTACAGCTTGCCCTGGGGCTTTTCAGTGCGGCAACAGATATAATCCATCGACACATCGAAGTAATCCGCATACCAGATCAGCACTTTGATGGGAGCGGCGGAGTAGCCTGTTTCGTATCGGTTGATGGTAGCCTGGGGAATGCCAGCGATTTTTCCTAACTTGGCTTGGGACAGTCCGATACCCTCCCGGAGCGTTCTCATTCTTTTGCCTATATCGCTCAAATTGCTCACCTCCTGTCGTACTGATAGTATAGCAGAAAGTGAGATTTCTGTCAATCCATATTATGAATTATAAAGAAAAGGAGATGTGAATACAATGTCAGTATTTCATGTCAAGAAAACCACAGACTACACCGTCATGGCAAACTACCATCTGCGGGACAAATCTCTGTCCCTGAAAGCTAAGGGCCTCCTGTCGCAAATGCTGTCACTCCCGGAAGAATGGGACTATACCCTGCAAGGGCTGGCCTACATCAACCGGGAGCAGATCGACGCCATTCGTCAGGCAGTCCACGAGTTGGAGCGGGCGGGGTATATTGTGCGGACGAGGGAACGGGACAGCCGGGGACGGCTGCGGGGAGCGGAGTACACCATCTACGAACAGCCGCAAACACCGTCATCTTTACCGGCGTTGGAATAACCTGCGTCGGGAAATCCAATGTTGAAAAAGCCTATGTAGGCAAATCCGACGCAATAAAATAAAGATAGAAGTAAATACAGAAAAATCAAGTAAAGATCAATCAATTACCCATTCCCTTCCTATCCTTTCCCCTACCCCTTTCCTTGGGGAATGAGCGGCAAAGCCGCCGGAAAGGAAGGGAACGGAAGCGGGAAGCAGGGAGGCCAGATAGTAGCAGGGGTTATCGTCGATGTTATTTGACCCGCAGAAACCGTACAGCCGCTTCGCGTCTGTACGGTTTCTGCGGGTGCCACAAGAGGGCCGCAGGGCCTCTTGTGTGACAGTACAGTTTCACAGTTCAGCTTAGGCCAGGACAGGAGCGCCGGAGTGTCGGCCTCCCGCCCTGGCTTTTTCATGCCTATTTCTACGCATTTAGAACCTCATTTTTGAGAGTGCGGGTCAAATCGTACTACCCCTCGTGTGACCGCCGCCTGAAAACCTTGAAAACAGGCCGCTGAACAGGCCCTAAATGCGTAGGCTGATGGGCTGATTTGGGACTATTAACCGAGGCGTCGGCAAGAGTGCTATGTAGAAAGAGTTACCCCCATTTTCGGGAGAACAGATATAAACACCTTGCCCCTCTCCGACACTCACGAAAAAAGCCTGTGTTTTTAATACCTCCGGGGGTTGCTTTTTCTACGCCTGACCCATAAATTTTCTGTCCCGCTGTTCCTGCGTCTTAGTGCGGACTTTTCAGGTAGTCTGATAAAATACAACGCTACATCTGCTATGCCTCTGTGAGCGCCGCCCTTGTTCTGCATAAGGGTTTGGGACTATCCCAACAAGCAAAACGGACACGGCCCAGCAGGGGCCAAATTGGGCCGTTTTTCGGGAGTGTGGCCACACTCCCTATGCTTGCTACGATAGCGTCTCCCCGTTCTTTTTTCCTAAAAGTGCCTCAAAAAAGTTCTGATTTCAAAGTCGCTATCCAGGTTTCAATCGTTTCAGCTAAAACAAACTGCTGGCGCAAAACTGCCATACCGATTTCGGGAACCTCCGGCGCATTTTCTTTTTCCCGCAGGTTTTCTTCCAGATACATTTTCAAATCCCGCACATTTTTTTCAATGCTGGCAACGCAGGATTTTTGCATTTCCGAAGGAACGCTGTCCAAATTTACAATCACAGCATTGAAATCCAAAAATATACGGATAGGCTGGGCGGAGAGTTCTTCCATAAGACGCTCAAATTCCTGTTCACCGTTGGCCGTCAGCGAGTAAACTGCTTTTTCCGGCATATTGTTTTCCCGCACAAGGACGCTTTGGAGCAGACCCTTTTCCTCTAACTGAATGACCTTTTTATAGATAGACGGTGTACTGATTTTTACCCATTTTGAAATATTTCGGTATTCCACCAGCTTTTGAATGTCGTAGGCACTCAGCGGCTGCTTTTTGAGCATCCCAAGGACAATCAAATCTATTGTTGCCATGAAGTTTTCCCCTTTCGCACTTGACAACTACTATAAATTATAGTAGTATGTGTTGACCGGCAGCTACTATAAAGTATACTACTTCACATTACACTGGCTGTCAAGAGAAAGGAGCAATTTATGGACGGAAAGAAAAAAATGGCGCTTTTGGGGAGTGCACCAATTCCCAAAGCTCTCCTGGCGCTGGGCATTCCAACGATGATTGGTATGCTCATTAACGCCCTCTACAATTTGGTAGACACCTATTTTGTAGGCGGGCTGGGAACCGACCAGATGGGCGCAGTCACGGTTGCCTTTCCCCTGGGACAGATTGTTGTTGGCCTGGGCCTGCTGTTCGGAAATGGCGCTGCCGCCTATCTGTCCAGGCTATTGGGGCGGGGCGACAAGGACACGGCGAACAAGGTTGCGAGTACGGCCATATACAGCGGCGTTTCCATTGGCGCAGTCGTGATCCTGTTCTCCGTTATCTTTCTGGAACCAGTTTTGAAACAAGCTGGCGCAATCGAAAGTGTGATGCCCTATGCAATCACTTACACACGCATCTATATCGTGTTCTCCATTTTCAACGTATTCAATGTCACCATGAACAACATTGTTTCCAGCGAGGGGGCGGCAAAAACGGCTATGTGTGCGCTGATGGCTGGTGCGGTGCTGAATGTGATATTAGACCCTGTTTTCATCTATGCGCTGAACCTCGGTGTAGCTGGCGCGGCGATTGCAACGGCGATTTCCCAAATCGTTTCCACACTGGTTTATCTGTGCTATATACTCCGGAAAAAGAGCGTGTTCAGCTTCAGCGTTAGAGAGTGTTGCTTTGCAAAAGAGATTATGTCCGAAATTTTGAAAATCGGTATTCCCACGCTGATTTTTCAACTCCTGACCAGTCTTTCCATTGGCATGGTAAACAGCGCGGCCAAAGAATACGGTGGCTCCGCCCTGGCCGCTATGGGGCCGGTCACAAAAATCATGTCCATGGGGACATTGATAGTCTTTGGTTTTCTGAAAGGCTTTCAGCCTATCGCCGGATTTAGCTATGGGGCAAAAAAGTTTGACCGGCTGCGAGAAGCTATCAAAACTGCTATCCTCTGGTCTACTGCCTTTTGCGTGATTTTTGGTGTTATTGCCGCTGTATTCTCTACGCAGATTGTATCACTTTTCACAAAGGAAGATGCGGAGATGGTTCGTGTCGGTACTATTGCGCTACGGGCAAACAGCCTCTCTTTTGTCCTTTTTGGTTTTTACACAGTCTATTCCTTCCTGTTTCTTGTGATGGGAAAAGCCACAGAGGGCTGTATCCTCGGCGCTTGCCGTCAAGGGATTTGTTTTGTCCCTGCTATTCTGATACTTCCAGCGGTTTTGGGATTAAGCGGTGTTCTCTACGCACAGCCGATAGCGGATATTATTTCAGCGATTGTCACCGCAGTTATGGCGGTCCGTCTGCACAGGGAACTGCGGATAGCAGAAACCCGTGTTTCCACTCCACCCCAGGAGCATTGATAACGAAAGGTGGTGCAAATGAACGCAACACAAAATTGTTCTCACTGGATATGTTGTCCTGCCTGTGGTGGAAAGACCCGAATAAAAGTCTACGAGGATACGATACTTGAAAGATTTCCGTTGTATTGCCCCAAGTGTAAGCAGGAAGTGTTAATCAGTGTCCGACAACTGAATACGTCGATTATAGAGCCAGACGCACAGACGCAGAGCCGATAACATTGCGGGAACTTCCCCTATAGTTATCGGCTTTGCCTTTGAAAAGTCGTGGCTAAGTTAAGGAGCGGCGGCTTTTAAGAAATCAAAAGCCGTCGTTCCTTTTGCGCTGTGGCGGTACATAGGAGGCGACCGCTATGAAACACAAAGCCATTCTATACAACCTAGCAGCCCTTGATTTGTCAAAAAAAGCCCGGCCCCCACCTGGGGGAACTGCGGCCATGGAGTTATACTATACGATGCAGATATAGTAAACTATACAGTGCAAACCGCCCGGTGGGTCTATGACCTGCCGGGCGGTTTTTGTTGTTTCCTGCGGCCCGGAAAATTTTCTTCACCTTTTTCTCTGCGAAAAGCGGTTTTGCGCGCAAAACCTGTGCCGCTGAACGCTCTGTTAGCGGAAAGGGAGAGTACCACCACCATCCCCCAACGAAAGGGGGTGAAAAGATGGAAACCAACCTCCGCGACTATGGCGAACAGTGCAGGTTTGACGCCTTTTGCAAAACTGTATTAAAGCATGAGGCAATCGACTACATCCGGGAAATGAAGCGGCGGGCCAGCCGGGAAACATCCTTGGAGCGGTTGCCCCAAACGGCGATGGACAAGCTGTGTTCGGCGGACAGTTACCCCAGCGACAGCTATGTGTTTTCGTACTGCGGCTGTGACCTGCCGATTAGAAGCCAACAGGTGGCCGATGCCTTTGCCGGTCTGCCGGAGCAGGAGCAAAGCATTTTGATTTTGCGCCTGGTGCTGGATTTGACAGACAGCGAGATCGGTGAGGCCCTGGGGCTGTCCCGGAGTGCCGTCCAGCGGCGCAGAACAAAATCGCTGAATGTCCTGCGGACGAAACTGACAGCGAGGAAAGGAGGTTAGCGCCATGAAGCGCCGGAACTACAAGGGCCGTGAACTGCTACCGCTGGCGGTGAGCGACGCGGTCTAGGCCGGGGATGCTGACGCTGTGGAGCAGGTCTTGCGGTACTACGAGGGCTACATAAACAAGCTCTGCACCCGAACGGTCTACGATGAAAGCGGCTGTCCCCACGCCTGTCTGGACGAGTACATGAAAAGCCGCCTTGAAAACAAACTGATTCGCGCCATTCTCGGCGTGAATTGATAACCGGCCCCGGCGGGAGGAACAGCTTATCCTTTCCCTGTTCCTCCCGCCTGCGGGTCTTGTCCTGCGTCTTGGAAAGGGGAAATGCCTTTGACGAAAGAACAACCTGAAATCAGAACTGAAACCTGGCAAATCGAATTGCCGCAGGCTATTATAGAAACCTTTGCCCGTTTTCTCGTCCCGGAGATACGGAAATACTATGATAGCGAACAGGGCCAGCGGGAGTTTGCGGAGTGGCAGGAGGCACAGAAAAGCAAATCCTACAAGATGTAAAAGAGTAAGAATATAGGAGTAGCGGGGATAAAGCGTTAAAGCCTTATCCCCGCTGGCTATTGCGATTAAGTTATCCCTTCGGCGGGAACGGGTCTTTCCCATGTGAGTCCTTATCTCTGATTTGACCGTTTGGGCGATGGATTACTAATTCAGACCCTTGATGCTGCGAAATTTGACGTGCAACATCAATTGCAGCTTTCTGCGTTGGGGTACGTACAGTCGCACGCGAATTTCCAGCTCCCTTGACTTGCCAGCCGCCGCCGGGGTGCGGAGTTACATGTTGATTCTTTCCCATAACACATACCTCATTTCAGCCGGGTAACACGCCCACAGTGGGGACATCTCGATGGATTGGTCACAGGAATGATTTTCTTGCCACAACGGCAAATGTAATATTTGTACTTGATTGTCATTGTTTTTACGCTCCTTTAAAATATGATGTTATATGTCATCACATTTTTGGGAAAAAGCCTGCGTTTATTTTTTCCTTTCTGGATACAGATTTCATATTGCAATCGAGAATCAAGCGTGGTACAATGTAAAAGCATTCATGACAAAGTACAACGTCCCGTGCTTCTGTCATCCCGCAGGACACCGAGTTGCCGCTCGGTGTCTTTCCTTTTTCTTATTATGTGTTATTGTCAAAGAACAGTTGGGGATTACACCCAAAAGCTCCTTTCAAAATTTGTGCTGTAAGGTTTACTTTGGCTCGTGGAGTCTGTAATTCACTCAATCTATGTAACGAGCTTTTTCCAACAGAATCTTTGGTCGCAACCCACACTTGATCGCGTCGATAATCTCCGTCTAACAGCAATGGTTGATGTGAAGTGCATATAAGCTGGGCGTGGTTAGGGTTGCTCTCTTCGCTACTAAATAGACTAATGATTTCCTTTGCAAGTGAGAGATGTAACCCATTCTCTAATTCGTCGATGATAAGGACACCACCCATTTCCAAGACATCATAGAGATACGGGAGAGCCGTAAACAATTTCACTGTTCCTAATGATTCTTCTGCGAAAAAAGTAATTGGGACTTGACTATCTTGTTCCTCACCATTGCTGTAAACGGCATGTTTGGTATCAATACTCACGGTCATTTTCTTTGCAATGATTTCCCTGTTCTCAAAATCGTCCGTATCAATTTTTTGCCGTGCGATTTCTTCTTCTGATGTTGATACACTGATATTTCGAATTGTGGGGTCAGCCTTCTGGATAATGTGTATATACTTTGCTATGCGTTCTTCGGTAAAAGTCTTTTTGGGATTGATTGGGTTTAAACGCCCTGCTGCCATACTAACTACTTGAATCCCACAAATCACAGCATTCAGTCGGGCGGCCAAAGGATTATTCAGCATTGCCGCAACAGGAAGGCAAAGAGCTTCAGGTTTTACTGTTTGCTTTGTTGGTTCAAACCCTTTCAAATCAGAACGAAGCAAAATATCTTTAAAGGAAGGAGATGTGCGTTCTATAAGTTTCTCCGTCCGACGGAATTTTTTTGTTAGAATTTCTCGTACAACTGTTTTCCCTTGAATCGAGAACTCATAATGGTAACTTACTCCGTCTAAAACAATGTCAATTCCAAGCGTTGTTGGCTTGTCTTGATACTGCGTATCAAAGGCAAAGGGCTTTACAGGGGCGTCCATGCCCTTGATCTGTGGTGTTGCTAGAAACTGGGCGCTATTGGTTGCTGTAATCAGAGGGGAGAGAGCTAAAATCCGCTGAATTTCCCTCAAAATCTTGCAAAAGAAGGTTTTCCCCGATCCGTTTGCTCCGTAAAGAAAAGAAACCTTGTTGAAACGCATATCCTCTACTGTGAATGTATTTTCAAGGTGCTCTTTTTTACCCGAATCTGTCTCTGTTGAAAACTCGATTCGTTCGGCAAACGAAGCGAAATTTTCGGCGGATAAGGATTTCAAGATCACGTTATCCATCTGTTTCGCTCCTTTCTTGGCTCATTTTACCACGGAGTCCCGTTGCTGTCAAGATGTTATTTTTTATATTTCGACGAAGATAGCGAAATATATAGTACAACCAAAATTTTGCACAGATGATGCGAAAAAATAAGAACTGAGGACAAATCCTCAGTTCTTAATTCTGCTGACATCAGAGCCACACCATCACGGCAAAGCCGCCTTTGAAATAATAGGTGTTCGTCCAATGTCCAGTTGGTGGAGGCGAGGGGAGTCGAACCCCTGTCCGAAAGCACGTCCACAGGAACCTCTCCGAGCGCAGACGGTCGGTTACATTCCCTTACTCAGCCGCAGGCCGTCAAACTGCTGAGCTTGGTAGAGTCATGATCCATGGCACGGT
>ERZ808037.566-NODE-566-length-32472-cov-13.596790_pt1 | contig 32472 bp, 26 predicted proteins | sample MGYA00380190_ERZ808037 | MGnify/ENA primary metagenome ERZ808037 (study PRJEB31490, sample SAMN06133399) | mouse gut metagenome | isolation source: J9 | host: mice | place: China: Chengdu | collected 2015-05 ...
AAAAGAGGTCATTTTACCTTTTTTTTACCTATTTTGGAGGACAAGATATAGGAAGATATGCTATGATATAGGACGTAGAGAGTTTTTGAGGTCAGAGGAAAAACCTTGAAAACATAAGGAAAAACCAAGATATACCAAGATATAAGGAGATATGGAAACCATGATAAAAATTTTATTTATATGCCACGGCAACATCTGCCGCTCCCCCATGGCCGAGTTTATGCTTAAGGACATGGTTAAAAAAAGAAACATATCTGACCATTTCCACATCGCCTCGGCCGCCACCAGCACGGAGGAGATCGGCAACCCTGTCCACTACGGGACAAGGAGGAAATTAGCTCAGTATGGCATCAGCGTGGCTGGCAAGACGGCAGTGCGCATGAAAAAGCAGGACTATGATTCCTACGACTATTTAATTGGGATGGATGAGGCCAATATCAGAAACATGTGCCGGATCGCAGGCGGCGATCCCGACCGAAAAATCTGTAAGCTGTTAGAGTTTGCCGGAAGCGCCAGAGACATTGCAGACCCCTGGTACACCGGAAATTTTGACGAGACATATGACGATATTTTGGAGGGCTGTGAAGCATTTTTAGAACATCTCCAAAGAGAAGGGGCGATATAAGCTGTTGCGATCGATGCAATAATTTGCCGTTTACAAGACCCCTTTGAGAGGGATACCCGCGATTTTTGCAAGGTAAGTACAGCGCCTTTCTGCGGCAAAATCGGTATCCAAAAGACAATCAAATACCCCGCTGCGCAACGGGGTATCAAACTTGCAGCGCTGCAGAGAGCGGGGTCTTTGATCCTCGCGGCAGTCGCCAAATGTCTGCAAGCAGCCACTTGGCTCGTTGCTCGCGGGAATAAAAAATTCTGTCCTTTGCATACCAAAAGTCAAATCTGCCGAATCTGTGCCTTGACGGCTAATCAGCCTTTTGCACCATTTTAACCGCCATGTCCAGAGCGTCTACCACACGGTCGCACCAGGCGTCGAAATCAGGATCTTCAATCTGGCATTCTGGGTGGGAGAGAACGTAGGAAACCGTATCCCGAATGCCCTGGTCAGCCCGAACCCTGGCAGTAAAGCCGGGAACCAGTCTCTTTAATTTGCTGTTGTCAAAAACCACTGTGTTAGCCTTATCTCCCAGCAGAGAACCCCTGAAATCATACTCCCCGCAGGCATCGAGAAACTCGGTGGATGCGTGGACGGCATGCAGCTTAACACCCAGTGCGTCCGCGACGATCTGATAAATCTGGTTCCAGGTAAGGGACTCGTCGGAGGTAATCTGCACCGCCTCGCCGATTGCATGTATGTTTCCGATCAGGCCCGCGAATGCAGCGGCAAAATCAGAATTGTGGGTGAGGGTCCAGAGGGAGGTGCCGTCTCCGTGGATGAGGACAGGCTTTTCCTCCAGCATACGCTTTAGGATGGCATAGCTGCCGTTTGCGCCGTGGGCGCCCATTGGCACGGAGCGTTCGTCATAGGTGTGGCTGGGGCGGATGATGGTAACAGGGAAGCCCTCCTCACGGTAAAGCTTCATTAGATAATCCTCGCATGCAATTTTGTTCCGGGAATATTCCAGATAGGGATTTGCAAGGGGCGTTCCCTCGTTAATGAGGTAGTGGGCCAGGGGCTTTTGGTAAGCGGAGGCGGAGCTGATAAAGATAAACTGATCGGTCTTACCCTTAAAAAGCCTGTAATCCCGCTCAAGCTGGGGCGGCTCAAAGGCAATAAAGTCTGCCACCGCATCAAAATGCAGTTCTTTGATTAATTCATTGACTCTGTCCTCATCATTGACATCTGCTTTCAGCTCTACAAGATCCCCTGAGAGGGAAAGCTTTCGGTTTCCCCTGTTTAACAGATATAAGGTGTGCCCCTGGGATAACAGAAGCTTTGAGATGGCCATGCTGATGGTGCCTGTTCCTCCGATAAAAAGTATTTTCATTTCAGGCTATTCTCCTTTCGGGTGTAGTTTGGAATAAAACGCTGTCATGGTTCCTTTTAGAGCATATTTGAAAATTCATTCCCGCTTCAAACACGCCCTGGTGAAGGGAAGGGCTAATCTGCAGCGCAACAGCTTTGCCGCTTCCTGTCCTTAAAAACAGTATAGCTCGAAAAAGGAAAAAAGGATATAGTAAAGATTTAAAATTGATATGGCTCATCGGTACTTGCGCACGGCAAACATGCAAAACAGGGTCTGGACGGCCTGGCTGGCTAAAAGCCCCCACAGGTATCCGTGAATCCCCCATAAGGGAATCCCGAAGAAAACAAAGGCAAGCCTGACGAAGAGGCTGAGCATACTGAAAACAAAGGTCAGCCCGGTTTTTCCCAGCCCGTTTAAGATGCTGTTTAAGGTGCTTGCAATGTACATAAGGGGGCACAGAAAGCTCAGGACGATAATGAAATTTCCGGCCAGGCTGCTTTGGTATAAGAAGTTCCCCAGAAAGTTTCCCAGACACAGAAAGATTCCCGTAAAAAGAATTCCCAGAAGGAAGCCATAACGGATGGATTTGTGAACCGCTTTTTTGATGGTATGTACATTGTCGGAGGCATCGGCCTCAGAGACGATGGGCAGCAGGAGAACGCAGATTGAGTTTGTAATTGCGCCGGGAAAGAGGATCAGGGGCAGGGACATTCCGGTGAGAATCCCGTAAACGCTTAAGGCGGCTGCATTGTCGTAGCCGTAGCACATCAGCCGGTTGGGAATAAAAATAGCCTCTATGCTCTGGAGAAAATTGATGATCACCCGGTTTAAGGATAAAGGCACTGCAAGCTGAAGGAGCCTTTTTCCGGCATCCCAAAAGTCTTGTAAGCTGCGGGTAAAAAGAAAACCGTAGTTTTTCGGTACGACATGGTAAAAGTGGGCCCGGACGGCAATCAGAGAGACAAGCATGGAAGCGCACTCGCCGATCACCAGGCCGACCACGGCGAAGCTGATGGTTGGAGTCATGCCGTGCTTAAGGCAGAAATAATAAATCAGATACACGCTGCCGACCCTCACAATCTGCTCCGATAGCTGGCAGAGGGAGGGAACGGTGGTTTTACGTATCCCGTAAAAATAGCCGTTGATACAGGAGTGAACGCTTGCCATGGGAATAGACAAAGCGATAATCCGAAGCAGCGGGGCAGTGCGTTTTTCCAGAAGGAAAAAAAGGGCAATCTCATCTGCATAGCAGTAGATGCCTATGGTACATAGGACAGAAAGCAGCATGGATAAAGCAAAGCCCGCGGACAGGTGCAGGACCGACCATTTATAGTTTTTTGTGGCAGCTTCCCCGGCCACATATTTGGAGATTGCCGTCTGTATTCCGGCAACGGTGAGAGAAAAAGACAGAGCCAGCACGGGGGAAATGAGCTGATAAATGCCCATACCTTCCGCGCCGAAAACCCGTGATAAAAAGATCCGGTAGAAAAATCCGATAAAGCGGCTCAAAAAGCCGGTAGCAGTCAGGATAATGGTTCCTGTGATCAGAGGATTGCTTTTTCTGGTGAGAATCATAGGTTCTTGTTCAACCTTTTTTATTGATAAATATATGCAATTCCTTTCATTGACAGAACAAATGGGAAATGCTATAGTAAAAGCTGCGAAATCCTAGTGAACTGATAGGAATATATTTCAGCAGAAAGGTGCGGGATTTTTATGGAAAATACAGACAAAATTATATATTTAGATAATGCGGCGACCACCAGGACTCTGCCGGAGGCAGTTAAGGCCATGCTTCCCTGGTTTTCGGAGCATTATGGAAATGCAAGCAGCATTTACCGTTTAGGGGCTAAGGCCAAAGAATTGATCACGGATGTCAGAGAAACCATAGCAGGTTCTCTGAATGCAGAGCCAAAGGAGATCTATTTTACAGCGGGAGGCTCGGAGGCGGACAACTGGGCGCTGATTGCCGCGGCAGAGGCCTATGAGAATAAGGGCAGGCATATTATCACTTCCCGGATTGAGCATCATGCCGTGCTTCACACCTGTAGCTATCTGGAAAAGAGAGGCTTTGAGGTCACTTATATAGATGTGGATGAAGCGGGGATCCTGAAGCTGGAAGAGCTGAAAAAGGCAATCCGGCCGGATACGATTCTGATTTCCGTCATGTTTGCCAATAACGAAATCGGAACCCTTCAGCCCATAGCGGAGATCGGAAGGCTTGCCAGAGAAAAGGGGATTGTGTTCCATACCGACGCTGTCCAGGCCTATGGCCATCTGCCAATTGATGTAAAGGCGCTTGGCATTGATATGCTCAGCGCCAGCGGCCATAAGCTGGGCGGGCCTAAAGGAATCGGATTTCTTTATATCAGGCAGGGAGTCAAAATACGTTCCTTTATCCATGGCGGAGCCCAGGAGAGAGGAAGACGGGCGGGAACGGAAAATGTTCCCGGAATTGCAGGCTTAGGAGCCGCCGTAAAAAACGCTTTTGAGGGCATGGATAAGCGGGCCGGCCAGATCAGCGCTCTTCGGGATTATCTGATGGAGAGGATTGAAAAGGAAATCCCTTACTGTCGTCTGAACGGGCACAGAACAAAGCGGCTTCCCAACAATGTGAATTACAGCTTTCAGTTTATTGAGGGGGAATCCCTGCTTATTATGTTGGACAGAAAAGGGATCTGCGCTTCCAGCGGCTCAGCCTGTACCTCCGGCTCCCTGGATCCCTCCCATGTGCTGCTAGCCCTGGGCCTTCCCCATGAGCTTGCCCATGGCTCCCTGCGGCTGACCCTGAGCGAAGAAAACACCCGGGAGGAGATGGACGAGGTGGTAAAGGCACTCAGAGAGATCGTAGACAGGTTAAGAGAGATGTCCCCTCTTTATGAGGATTTTGTAAAAAAGGAAAAGGGCGGAAAGGAGTAAGAGCAAAGTATGTACAGCGAGAAAGTAATGGATCATTTCAGCAATCCCAGGAATATGGGAGAGATAGAGGACGCCAGCGGCGTGGGGACGGTGGGAAACGCCAAATGCGGCGATATTATGCGGATGTATCTGGATATTGATGAAAATCATGTAATCCACGAGTGCAAATTTAAAACCTTCGGCTGCGGCGCCGCCATTGCCACCAGCAGTATGGCCACAGAGCTGGTCAAAGGAAAAACCATCGAGCAGGCCCTTCAGGTCACCAATGAGGCGGTGATGGAGGCCCTTGACGGCCTGCCGCCGGTGAAGGTACACTGTTCCCTTTTGGCACAGGAGGCCATCCATGCGGCCCTCTGGGACTATGCCCAGAAGAGCGGTATGGAGATAAAGGGCCTGGAAAAACCCAAAAACGATATTCACGAGGATGAGCCAAAGGAAGAGTACTGATTTGATGAAAAAGAAAGTGGTAGTGGGCATGTCGGGAGGCGTGGATTCCTCAGTGGCAGCTTATCTTTTAAAAGAGCAGGGGTATGAGGTGATCGGGGTCACCATGCAGATCTGGCAGGGGGAGGATCCCCTCGGCGGAAAGGAAGAGGGAGAGTGCTGCGGGCAGAGCGCGGCGGAGGATGCCGGGAGAGTAGCGCAGATACTCGGGATCCCCCATTATGTCATGAATTTCCGGAAGGAATTTGAGAAAAATGTGGTGGATTACTTTGTATCGGAATATCTTCTTGGCAGAACTCCCAATCCCTGTATTGCCTGTAACAGATATGTAAAGTGGGAATCCCTGCTTAAACGGAGTATGGAGATCGGGGCAGACTATATTGCCACAGGGCACTATGCCAGAATCGAAAGGCTTCCAAACGGCAGATTTGCCCTTCGGAACTCCGTCACCGCAAAGAAGGACCAGACCTACGCGCTTTATAGCTTAACCCAGTTCCAGCTCTCCCGCACCCTGATGCCGGTGGGGGAATATGCCAAGGAAGAGATTCGGGAAATGGCAGAAAGACTGCGCCTTCCCGTGGCGGGCAAGCCGGACAGCCAGGACATCTGCTTTGTGCCGGACAAAGATTATGCCGGACTGATCGAAAGAAGAGCGCCGGGAAAGGTGCCGGGAGAGGGCAATTTTGTGGCGGAGGACGGAAGCGTGTTGGGAACCCATAAGGGCATCATCCATTATACGGTGGGGCAGCGCAAGAAGCTGGGGCTTTCCATGGGGCATCCTGTGTTTGTCTCCCGGCTGAGGCCTGAGGAAAACGAGGTGGTAATCAGCGATAAGGATGTGTTTTCAGAAGAGCTTGTGTGCGACCGGATTCATTTTATGGGAATCGAAGATTTGAGAGAGCCCAGAAGAATGTGGGCCAAAGTAAGATATGCCCACCGGGGACAGTGGTGCATGGCAGAGCGGACGGCAGAGGACGAAATCCGCGCGGTTTTTGAAGAGCCTGTCCGGGCAGTGACCCCGGGGCAGGCGGTGGTTTTTTATGACGGGGAATACGTAATGGCAGGCGGCATCATCCGCTGAGCGCCTGCTGCAGGCGCGTAAATTTCAGATAGGGTAAAACTGGGGCAGCCTTTTTTCAAAAACGGTATAATATTTAAATCCGCAGCTTTTTAGGATCTGCGCCGCCCTCTCAAACCCCTTTGCAAGGGCGTCGGGTCTGTGGGCGTCGGAGCCTACGGTGATGATTTCGCCCCCGAGTTGCCGGTATCTTCTGAGAATTTCACTGCAGGGATTTAAGTCCCGCAGGCCGTAGTTAATGGCTCCGGTATTGATCTCAATGCCTTTTTCCGCCTCTAAAACGGCTTTAAGGATGGGATCGAGAAGGTCCTTATACTTGTCATAGCAGTAGTCTGTATCCCTGGTTTTCCCGTAGCGCACCACATAATCAAGATGGCCATAGACGTCAAAATTCCCGAAGGCCTTTATGTTTTCAAGAATAGAGGAGAAGTACTCCCTGTATGCCTCCTCGTCGCTTCGTCCGTCAAAAAAAGAAGGATAATAGGGGTCTTTGCCGTTGCAAAGATGGGAGGAAGCGATGATGAAATCAAAATCATAGCTTTGGGCATAAAGAGCCAGCCTTTGTTTCAGATGAGGCTGGATTCCCAGCTCCACGCCAAGGAGAAGCTTTATTTCCGGGGCATATTTTTCTTTGCATCTGATAAACTCATAGAGATAAGAATCCGTATTCAGCTCAAAAATGCCTTTGTCCTTTGGATTCGAATAGACATAATCCATGTCCATGTGCTCCGTAAAGCACATGCGGGTAAGTCCAAGGGAAATCCCTCTTAAAACCATTTCCTCCATGGGAGTCTGGGAATCCCCCGAAAAGGAACTGTGTAAGTGATAGTCCGCTGTAATAGCCATTTTTTCCTCCATATCCGCCGCTTTTTGCATTTGTAAAATTCCGGAATGTCCCTGTAACGGTCTTTAGTCTAACAGATTATCCAAAAAAATACAAAGGATTATTGCAAATTGTAGAAAGTACAATTATTTTTGAAATTCATCTTGCACTTTTGGGACAAATTGGGTAAAATAAACCTGCTGATAAAATTTTGTCAATCTATTTCGGATTGCAAAATAATATAAAATAATTATTCAATTATTAGGAGGAATCTAAAATGGCAGTAAGAGTTGCAATTAATGGTTTTGGCCGTATCGGTCGTCTCGCTTTCAGACAGATGTTTGACGCTGAGGGTTACGAAGTTGTTGCTATCAACGATCTGACAAGTCCTGAGATGCTTGCACACCTGCTTAAGTATGATACTGCACAGGGCAAGTACAAATATGCGGACAGCGTATCCTATGGTGAGAGCTCCATTACCGTAAACGGAAAGGAGATCACAATCTACAAAGAAGCGGATGCCAAGAATCTTCCTTGGGGAGAATTGAAGGTAGACGTTGTTCTTGAGTGTACAGGTTTCTATACATCCAAGGTAAAAGCAAGCGCACATATCGAAGCTGGCGCCCGTAAGGTAGTTATTTCCGCACCTGCTGGAAATGATCTTCCTACCATCGTTTACAATGTAAACCACAGCACATTGAAGCCTGAAGATACCGTTATCTCCGCTGCTTCCTGTACAACAAACTGTTTAGCTCCCATGGCTAAGGCCTTAAATGATCTGTGCCCGATCATGAGCGGTATCATGACCACAGTTCATGCTTACACCGGCGATCAGATGATCCTTGACGGACCTCAGAGAAAAGGCGATAAGAGAAGAAGCCGTGCAGGCGCTCAGAACATCGTTCCCAACTCAACAGGCGCAGCTAAGGCAATCGGCCTTGTTATTCCTGAGCTGAACGGCAAGCTGATCGGTTCCGCACAGCGTGTTCCCACCCCTACAGGCTCAACCACAATTCTGGTTGCAGTTGTTAAGGGCCAGGTTACCAAAGAGCAGATCAACGACGCTATGAAGGCAGCTTCCACAGAGTCCTTCGGTTACAATACAGACGAGATCGTTTCTTCTGACGTAATCGGCAGCACCTTCGGTTCCATCTTTGATGCTACCCAGACAATGGTTGCTCCTATGGAAGACGGCAACACTCAGGTACAGGTTGTTTCCTGGTATGACAATGAGAATTCTTACACCAGCCAGATGGTAAGAACTATCAAATACTTCTCTGAGTTAGCATAAGCTTTGAGCGAAGCATTCAGTTAAGCAAAAGACCTTAAGGGTCCGGTCTTATGGACCGGACCTTTTATAGTAAGCGGCAGAATAATTCCGTTTACTGTATTTTAATATAGAATCGGAGGAATAATCATGGGATTAAATAAGAAATCAGTTGATGATATTAATGTGGCCGGAAAACGTGTTCTGGTAAGATGCGATTTCAACGTACCCCTTAAAAACGGGGAGATCACAGACGAGACCCGTATCAAAGCGGCTCTTCCTACCATTGAGAAGCTTCTGAAGGACGGCGGCAGGGTGATCCTCTGCTCCCACCTTGGCAAAGTAAAAAACGGCCCTAACGAGGGAGAATCCTTAGCGCCTGTTGCAAAGAGACTTTCCGAGAAGCTTGGCAGGGAAGTAAACTTTGTGGCAGATTACAATGTAACCGGTGAAGCCGCCACCAAGGCTGTGGAGGAGATGAAAGAGGGAGACGTAGTGCTTCTTCAGAATACCCGTTTCCGCGGTAAGGAAGAGACCAAGAACGGAGAGGAATTCAGCAAGGAGTTAGCGGAGCTTGCGGACGTTTATGTATGCGACGCTTTCGGTTCCTCCCACAGGGCGCATGCTTCCGTTGCAGGCGTGACAGACTGTATCCGCGCTAAAGGCGGCGAATGTGCGGTTGGTTATCTGATGCAGAAGGAAATCGACTTCCTCGGAAATGCAGTTGAGAATCCGGTAAGGCCTTTCGTTGCAATCCTTGGGGGCGCTAAAGTAGCCGATAAGCTGAATGTAATCAACAACCTTCTTGAGAAGTGCGATACTTTGATCATCGGCGGAGGGATGGCTTTTACGTTCCTGAAAGCAAAGGGATATGAGATCGGCAAGTCTCTGGTTGATGAGGAGAAGATTGATTACTGTAAGGAAATGATGGAGAAGGCCGAAAAGCTTGGCAAGAAGCTTCTTCTTCCTGTAGATACTGTAATTGCGGACGGTTTCCCGAATCCGATCGATGCCGAAATTGAGGTTTCCACTGTGGATGCCGACAAGATTCCCGCCGATAAGGAAGGACTGGACATCGGAGAGAAGACCGCGGCTCTCTACGCAGATGCCGTTAAGAGCGCTAAGACCGTTGTCTGGAACGGACCTATGGGCGTATTCGAGAATCCTATCCTTGCGAAGGGAACCATTGCAGTTGCCAAGGCTCTGGCTGAGACGGATGCAACCACCATTATCGGCGGCGGCGATTCCGCAGCGGCAGTTAATCAGCTTGGCTTTGCCGATAAGATGAGCCACATCTCCACAGGCGGCGGCGCTTCCCTGGAATTTCTGGAAGGCAAGGAGCTGCCCGGCGTTGTTGCGGCAGACGATAAATAAGCAGAATTAAATTTATACTTTTATTAACCGGGGAATTTGTGTGAGAGCACAAATTCCGTCCGAATTTAGGAGCTGCCCTAGGGGCGGCAGAATGGAGACGAAAATGGCAAGAAGAAAAATCGTGGCCGGCAACTGGAAGATGAATATGACTCCCAGTCAGGCGGTGGCCTTGTGTGAGGAATTAAAGGATCTGGTAAAATCCGATACGGTAGATGTTGTTTACTGCGTACCCGCAGTGGCTATTGTTCCGGTAGTGGAAGCCGTTAAAGGCAGCAATGTTGCTGTCGGCGCAGAGAATATGTATTTTGAAGAAAAGGGAGCCTACACCGGGGAAATCTCCGCTTCCATGCTGGTGGATGCAGGCGTCAAATATGTAATTATCGGCCATTCCGAGAGACGTGATTACTTCAAGGAAGATGATGCGTTACTAAACAAAAAAGTGAAAAAGGCCTTTGAAGCCGGCCTTACCCCGATTCTCTGCTGCGGGGAAACCTTAGAGCAGAGAGAGATGGGAATCACTCTTGACTGGATCCGTATGCAGATCAAGTCTGACCTGGTAGGCGTAAGCGCAGAGCAGGCTGCATCCATGGTAATTGCATATGAGCCGATCTGGGCCATCGGAACCGGCAAGACAGCTACTACCGAGCAGGCTCAGGAGGTATGTAAGGCAGTCCGCGACTGTATCGCAGAAATTTATGATGCCACTACCGCAGAGGCAGTCCGCATCCAGTACGGCGGCTCCGTAAATGCAGGCAATGCGGCAGAGCTTTTCGCACAGCCCGACATTGACGGCGGTTTGGTAGGCGGCGCTTCTCTGAAAGCTGATTTTGGAAAGATCGTGAATTATTAAATGCTTTTGAGCAAAAAAGATCTTGCTAAAATATGAGATAAAGGATGTCAGGGGAATAAAATACCTCGACATCCTTTTCTTACCTTTAAGATAGGAGTACAGATGAAAAACAGATTATATTATATACTATTTCCGGTATATGCTATTGTGACGGCCTTTGTGCTGTATGTGAACGGTGTGTTTACGGCAGATGAGAGCTCCATGATAAACCTTGCCATTAATGTGGGGTTTCTTGTTATTATAGGTGTGATATTTGGAATAGCAGTCATAAAATTCAGCAGGCTGAAATTTGTCGTTGATGAGTTGGAGGATTTAACCTTCCAGCTCCAGAAAGAGTATAAAGAGGCAAACGGAAAAAACCTTTGGGAGAATTATCAGAACCGCAGTGATGTCTTTGAGAGTGAGGAGCTTCGAAGCGCTTTCAATAAGTATCGTCTGCGGGTCAAAAGTCCTGCGGGGAAACGGGGGAGCGCAAAGAGCTGTGACCTGGATGAATACATTAATGAAGAACTTCTGGACAGAGTAGGCATGACTTATTTTAATTCCGGAGTTTCCGGTATGCTCACCGGATTGGGAATTCTGGGCACCTTTCTTGGGCTTTCCATGGGTCTTGGCTCCTTTAGGGGAGACGATATTTATACAATCTCCGACAATGTCGGACCGCTGCTTTCGGGTATGAAGGTGGCTTTCCATACTTCGGTATACGGGATTCTTTTTTCTCTGATTTTTAACCTGGTTTACCGAAGCATTATGGCAGACGCCTATGAGAAGCTTGAAGGTTTTTTGTTCGTCTTTCGTCAGACAGCGCAGCCTCAGGCAGTGAGCGAGGATGAAAACAATGCGGTCATGGTAGTTTATCAGGCAGGAATGCTGAGCGCATTGAAGCAGATGGTGGATCTGATGAAGGGGGAAGCCAGGGAGCAGACGGCGGGGATTGAGCGCATTGTGGATAAATTTACGGAGCGGATGCAAATGTCACTTGGGGAGGACTTTGAGAAGCTGGGAGCTGCATTGAAAAGGGCGGGAGAGGCCCAGGCGGCCGGCGCTGTCAATGCCCGGGAGCTGATGGAGGCTGTTACGGTTTTGGTGGAGGTCAATCAGAATGTGCAATCGGCTCTTGCAAAGGTGATGGACAGGCAGGAAAGATTCGCAGGAGAGCTCAGAGAGCAAAAGGATAAGCTGGAGGAAGCCTGTAAGGATATGAGCAGTGAAATATCCAGCCAATTGTATGCTTTTGATAAGATGAGGGGGCTGTATGAGGAATAGAGGGAAAAACAGGGAGGCATTTGCAGAGCATAGCTATTGGCAGTCCTACTCGGATATGATGGCTGCACTGCTTTTGATTTTTATCCTGATCATAGCCATAACTCTTGCAATTTATAAGCAGAAGACGATAGCCCTTGAAAAGACCCGTGTTGAGCTGAATGAAGCCCAGGCGAGGCTGGATTTGACCATGGATGATCTTGAAAAATCGAGGGCAGAAATTGAAAAGTCCAATGAAGAGCTGGCTGCCTCTTTAGCGGAGCTGCAACAGGCTTATGAGCAGGCGGCTCTGACACAGGAGGAGCTGAATAAGGCCTATCTCGAAATCGAGGATGCGAGAGAGGAGCTGGCGGTCACCAAAAATGAGCTTCAGGATATTGTAGGGGTCCGCACGGATATTATTGGCGCGCTTCAAAGCGCCTTTAACAATTCCAGTATGAAGGTAGACGCACAGACCGGTTCTATTACCTTTTCTTCCGATGTTTTATTTCGGTATAACAGCGCAACCCTTACCTCAGACAGCCGTAAAATCCTGAAGGATATTATTCCTATGTATCTCGACGTCCTTTTGCAGGATCAGTTCCGGAGTTATATTGCGGAGATCATCATAGAGGGGCATACGGATACGGACGGCGGCTATCGGAGCAATATGGAGCTGTCCTATGAGCGGGCTGATGCCGTGGCAGGCTTTTGCCTGGACAGGAAAAACGGGCTGGACAATACAAAGATCGAGCAGCTTCAGGAGCTGCTTACGGTTAATGGTAAGTCCTGGAGTAATCCTGTCTATAAAAGCGGCAGTGGAGGAGAGGTGGACATGGCCGCTTCAAGGCGCGTGGAAATCAAGTTTCGTTTGAAGGAGGATGAAATGATTGAAAAGATCTCCGGGATCTTATCCGAGGAGTAAGGCAGAGTTTAAGTCCCTGGATAACAGTAGCGGAGTTCTTCTTGAATTCTGTATGCTTTCGTGATAGTATTGTAAAAGAAAAATTATCAGGAGGATTCCCAACTTGAATACCGAAACGAATCAATTATCCTATCACCGTTTTTTTACAGCTCTCTTTTCAGTTTTACTGATCGTTTTTTCCTTTTCAGGTTGCGGACGAATCTCTTCGGTTTTTTCACGCTCCTCCGAACAGGAGACTTCCGAAGAAGAGAATAGCAGTGAAAGTGATGATTTTGAAAATACTACCTTTTATGGCAATTTGATCAGTTGTCGTTTAAGGGACAGCAGAAAGGCCAGCCTGGTATATAACCTGCCGCGGATTCCCAAAAGCGATGATTCCATGATCTACCTCTTTGCCTTTGAGATTTATGAGACCTGCGCTTTTCCGGAGAATTTCACCCGCGAGCCCATTGCAAGTACCAAAATGAAAACCAGATGTGAACTGAAATGGGATTTTGACAAAGGGCAGCTTTTTCAGAAATTTGTGCCGGCTCTTTTAAGGGACGGGGAATATATTCCTCTTTCCGTGGGAGGATGCATTACAAATCCGGAGGTGCTCGCTGACAAATCCCAGGTTGTTTCCAGTCCAAAGTCGAAGAAGGGACTTCTTTTAGATCCACAGATGCTGAAAACCCCCATGCTCACGGAGCTTGGAGTGAAGTACGCTATATACAATATTCCTCTTTCCCATATTGTGGGGGAGACTACAAACGAGGCGATCCCTACCATTTTATATGAATATAAGGGGGAGGTTTACAAGTTTAACGGCGCCAGTATCAATGGCTATGACGATTTGTTTTCCTATCTGACGCAGGCGGGTATGAACTCTACTGCAATCATATTGAATGACTGGAATGATCACTGCCTGGAGCTGATTCATCCCATGGCAAGAAACAAGGAATCCGGGGCTCATTATTATGCGCTCAACACTGCGGAAAAGCCGGGCGTTAGATATTTGGAGGCAATTGCCAGCTTTTTGACAGAGCGCTACTGTGGAGGGGAGCATGGCCTTGTCTCAAACTGGGTGATTGCCAATGAAATAAACCAATATAAAATGTGGAATTATATAGAAACACAGGATATAGAGTTTTACTCCGCTGAGTTTGAAAAGGCCATGCGCATTTTTTATAATGCCGCCAAAAGCAATTATGCAGGCGCCAATGTGTATTTCAGCATTGACCATGACTGGAATAACAACGGCGGAGACAACGGAAAGCATTATAACGCAAGGGAGCTTGTGGAAACGATCAATCGTGTTGCGCGGGAAAAAGGAAATTATGATTGGGGCCTGGCAATCCATCCTTATCCCAACCCTCTTACCAAGGTAGATTATTGGTTGGACGACTATGATAAATCAACCCAGGCGCCTGTTCTTACCGTGATGAATTTAAGCGCGCTGACGGATATGCTGGAGCGGGAGGAGTTTCTTGACAGAAGCGGGGAGGTGCGCAGCGTTACGGTTACAGAGCTCGGTTTTTCTTCTTTCGCCGGGGAGAAGCTGCAGGCTGCGGCCTTTGCTTACTGTTATTATATTTTGGATCACAACCCCTATATAGATTCCTTTATTATGAACCGGCAGACCGATGCCGAGGAAGAGGTCAAGCAGGGGCTTGCCTTTGGAATTTATGATGTACACCAGTCGCCCAAATACATATATGAAGTATTTAAGGATATTGATACGGATCGGGCAGAAAGCCACATGGAGTTTATGCTTGAGCTTCTCGGGGCAGAATCCTTGGAAGAGGCTCTGTCATGGGCGCAGTAAAAATATCTGCTTTGACGGGCCTTAAAATCTTTCTTCAAAAAGTCATTGTATCTTTTCCGGGAATAGTATATGATAGGAGTCAGCAGCGGTATGAAAGCCGCTGCTGAATTTTGTGGTGCGCTGTAGGGAGAGTTTTTTATGGAGAATGTTTTATATCTGATCATCCCCTGTTACAATGAGGAGGCGGTTTTGCCTGAGACTGCGTCCCGGCTTCTGGAAAAAATGCACAGTCTTATGAGACAGAACAAGATTGATGAAAAAAGCCGTATTATTTTTGTAAACGACGGATCCGGGGACAGGACATGGGAGTTGATCAGAGGGCTTCATCAGGGCGATAAGATATTCGGAGGCATAAACCTGAGCCGGAACAGGGGGCATCAGAATGCGCTGCTTGCAGGTCTGATGACGGTGAAGGAATGTGCAGATATGGTAATCTCCATGGACGCGGATTTGCAGGATGATATAGATGCAATTGATGAGATGATCGATAAATATCTGAAGGGAACCGACATTGTGTACGGTGTGCGCAGCAGCCGGAAAAAAGACACTTTTTTTAAGAAGGCGACTGCGGAAGGATTTTATAAAATTATGAATGCCATGGGGGCAAACACGGTTTTTAATCATGCGGATTACCGGCTCATGAGCAGGAGGGTGTTAGAGGGGCTTGCACAGTACGGAGAGGTTAATTTATTTCTCCGGGGAATTGTGCCCCTGATTGGATATTCTTCCGATGTCGTATATTATGAGAGAGGGGAGCGTTTTGCAGGGGAGAGCAAATATCCTCTGGGCAAAATGTTATCCTTTGCAGTCGAGGGAGTCACCTCTCTTAGTACAAAGCCGATCAGGATGATAACAGGGCTTGGTTTTTTTATATTTATCGTGAGTATTGGTATGCTGATCTACAGTCTGGTGCGGCATTTTACGGGGGCGACGATCGTGGGCTGGACTACGCTGATGGTGTCTGTCTGGGCAATCGGCGGTCTTATTCTGTTATCCTTAGGGGTGGTAGGAGAATATATCGGGAAGATTTACCTGGAAACCAAGGCCCGTCCCCGGTTTATTGTTGAGGAGTTTTTGAATGAAAAAGAATGAAGAAATGGAAGGTAACAACGTGGAAGAAATACGGGAAGAAAAAAACGTGGTTTTAAAAGAAGCTTTAAAGTTCAGTGAGTCGGGAATCCATCCCGAAATTTTGAGGGCAGTCCATGAGATGGGATTCGAGAACATGACTCCCATTCAGGAACAGTCCATTCCGGTGCTTTTGGAGGGAAAGGACATTATCGGGCAGGCACAGACCGGAACCGGCAAGACGGCGGCCTTCGGGATCCCCATGATCCAGAGCATTGACCCGTCAGTGAAAAAGCCTCAGGGCATTATCCTTTGTCCTACCAGGGAGCTGGCAATGCAGGCCGCAGAGGAGATACGCAGATTATCGAAATATATGCACGGCATTAAGGTGCTGCCGATTTACGGAGGGCAGGATATTGGCAGGCAGATCAGAGCCCTCAGCCAGGGAGTCCAGATCATTGTGGGGACGCCGGGCCGGGTAATGGATCATCTGAGACGCCATACCATCAAAACCGCGGAGGTTAAGATGATCGTCTTAGACGAGGCGGATGAGATGCTGGATATGGGCTTTCGCGAGGACATTGAAACGGTGCTGGCGGACATGCCCGGGGAGCATCAGATGGCGCTGTTTTCAGCCACCATGCCTCAGGAGATTTTGGACATCGCAGGGGCTTATCAAAACAGTGCGGTGTATATCAGGGTAACGCCCAAGGAGCTCACGGTATCTGCCATCAAGCAGGCTTACTACAGGGTGGCCAAAAAAGACAAGGTGAAGGCTCTTTGCAGGCTCCTTGACTATTATCAGCCCGCCCGCAGCCTGATCTTCTGCAATACCAAGCGTATGGTGGATGAGATTGCAGGGCAGTTAAAGGATAAGGGATACGAGGCGGAGGGACTCCACGGGGATCTGTCCCAAAACCAGAGAGATACGGTAATGAACCTTTTTCGCGGCGGCAGATGTGAGATTTTGATCGCTACCGATGTGGCGGCAAGGGGAATTGACGTAAGCGGTGTGGATGCCGTGTTCAACTATGATGTGCCGGAGGATATTGAATATTATGTACACAGAATAGGACGGACGGGACGGGCAGGAAGAAAGGGGAGATCCTTCACCCTGATTTCCGGAAGAGAAATTTTTAAGATACGCAGTATTGAAAAGGTCTGCCATACCACCATCAGAGAGAGGAAGATGCCTTCCCCGGAGGATATTATCAGGGTGAAGTCCGAAAAGCTCTTTTTGAGCGCCATGGATGTGATGGAGAGCAGGGATCTGACGGAGATAAAGAATTCCATTGAAAAGGCTGCGCTGGAGCGCGGATTTACGGTTCTTGATCTTGCGGCGGCTTTCATGCAGATGAATATGGGAGACGGGCCGGAGGAAATCGAGGAGGAAAAGCCTTATCCGGAAAGAAGCCGGAGGGATTTTGCGGGCGAGAGAAGAAGACGGGGCTCGAGAGACTTTGGCAGAGGCAGGGATTCGGGAAAAGACCGGGATTCCAGAAAAGACCGGGGCTTTGGAAAGGACCGGGACGACAGGTACGCAAAGAGACGGGATGAGAGGCACTCGGAGGGCCGGAGCGGAAAAAGAGAAGGAAAATATACGGATTCGGAACGCAGCAGGAAAAAGAGCCGCCAGGGCGGATGGAAGTCTTCGGAGGAGAAGCCCTTAGGGAGGTTTTTGGCAAAGCGCAAATAAACGGTAAATAGCAGGGGAATTTTCATTTATGCAAAAAAAAGAAATAAGGAGAAAAAAGGTATCTGCGGCTGTAAGGCAAGAGCGAAGACGCAGGAGAAGAAGAAAAGTCTTTTTGAAAAGGCTTGCGGCAGGTGCCTGCCTTGTGTGTTTCGTCGGCGCAGGGAGCGCTCTTGTGCTTCATTTTCTGCCAGGACTCCGGGTAGCTAGGCAGCTTGACGCGGCAAATGACTATGTGGAGACCAGGGCTTATGATCAGGCCATTGCCTCCTGCGAGGAAGCCCTGGAAATCGATTCCATGTCGGTGGACGCTTACCGGGCCATGGCGGGGATTTATCTGGATCAGAACGATTGGGCGAATGCGGAGCAGGTTTTGTATCGGGGCTGGGAGCATACCCAGGATGAGGGTCTTCTGCAGGAGTATTGTGTGCATCTTTTAAATGATGCGGTGGCGGACATTAACGGGGGAAATTGTACCTTTGACACATTAGAAAAGAGCATCACTGCCCTGGAGCAGGATACGGAAGGTCCGGATGCCTATAAACTGCTGGATGCCTGTTATGTTCGCCTTTTGGGCCCGGAGAGCCGCTTGTTTTGCGACAGCGAGGGAGGCTGCCTCTTCGATCAGTACAAGCAGGAAATGGAACGAATGCTTGAGGTTTATACCGCCCAGCCTGCTAAGGAGCTGAAGGAGGAAATCCTGAAATTTGCTATCCCCCAGAGCGGCAGCTTAGAGCTGGAGGTGAGCCATATAGAAGATTACCGTAAGCTTTTGGAGCAGGCGGCGGCTCTGGAAGGGAGCCAGGAGCTATCCCAGATGCAGGCCTGTCTTGTCAAGGCAATGTGGGTACAGGAGAGATTTTCGGAGGCCTTCCGGATTTTCGAGTCCGGGGAGTTTGAGAAGATCAGGGACTTTATGCAGTCAAAGACTTATGTTTCCATCCGGGATCAGTTTATTGCAGGCAGCATGGAATATTGGGAAGGAAAGACCTACATTCCGGTGAGCCGGGAAAAAATGCATCTGACTCGCACAGAGGAGGGGCAGTGGAGCTTTTCCTTTGCCGATTATGAGGAATATCCTGCCACCCAGGGCGTGGTCAATGTGTGGGGAGCCAAGCAGGAGGACGCGGGGGTACAGAGGCTTTGCATTTCTTATGAGCCGGCATCGGAAAACGGGGAGTACTATCCCCACAAGATTTATGAATTTGTGTATCTTTACAGTAATGTGAAAATCGGAAACGAATATGTGCCTCAGATGAACTATCGGTTTGAGACCAGAGTGGTGACGCCGGAGGGCATGACCTCGGAGCTGATTGGCGACTGGGGCGGAGAGCATGAGTGGATGATGGAATATTAAAAGAATGGGATGCAAAGCGTATGGTTTTACAGGGACGGCAATTAAGCCGTCCCTGTCATCATCTGTGCCGAATGCAGGCGGTAGTAAGCGCCCTTTTTTGCGATCAGTTCCTTTGCGGTGCCTTCCTCCGCAATGCCGCCGTTGTCGATTACAAAGATCCGGTCGGCCTTTTGGATGGTGGAGAGCCTGTGGGCGATCACAAAGGAGGTTCGCCCTTTTAGCAGTGCGTCGATTCCCTCCTGAACCAGAAGCTCTGTCTGGGTATCGATGCTGGAGGTGGCCTCGTCCAGAATCAGGATATTGGGCTGGGACACCATGGTCCTGGCAAAGGCAAGAAGCTGCTTTTGCCCTACAGAAAGCCCGCCGCCCCGTTCGGAGAGCTCTGTGTCATAGCCCTTTGGAAGCCGGGAAATAAAATCATGGGCGTGTACCGCTTGGGCGGCGGCGATGATCTCGTCGTCTGTGGCATCCAGCTTGCCGTAGCGGATATTGTCTTTGATGGTGCCTGTGAACAGGAAATTATCCTGGGTCATGATACCCATCTGCCGGCGCAGGCTTTCAATGGATACCTTTTTTACATCATAACCGTCGATGCTGACGATTCCCTCCTGCACGTCATAAAAGCGGCTGATCAGATTGACAATGGTGGTCTTGCCCGCCCCGGTAGGTCCCACTAAAGCGATGGTCTCGCCGGGCTTTATGTCAAAGCTTACGTCGTTTAATACCTTTACATCCCTTTCATAGGCAAAGCTCACGTGGGAAAAGCTGACCTGTCCCCGGATGGGAGGGATGAAGGATACATTTTCAGCGTCCGTGATCCCGGCGGGAGTGTCCAGAATTTCAAAGACCCGTTCTGCCGCCGCAATGTTGGTGATGATCTGGTTATAAAAGTTGCTCAGGTTCAGGATCGGATTCCAGAACATGCCAATGTAGCTGCCAAAGGCCAGAAAGGTTCCGATGGAAACATTTTCGACTCCGATTATGCGGATTCCCACAAAATAGAGGGCGGCGATTCCCACGCCCCAGCTTAAATCAATAACGGAACCCATTCCGTCCACCAGCCGCACCGCTTTGATGAAGGAGCTGCGATGTTCCTCCAAAAGCACGTCAAAGGTCTGGCTGGTTTCCTCCTCTGCGGAAAAACTCTGAATGATCCGCATACCCGACATATCCTCGTGAATAAAAGCGTTCAGGTTGGAGGATTTCTTGCGGAAGTCCTGCCATTTTTTGTGGGAGTAGAACTCGATCAGCCACACGCAGATCATCAGGAAGGGGAGGCTGCAAAGGGACGCCGCGGCCAGCCCCGGGTTCTTGATGAACATAATCACAGCCACTGCAATCACGGTGATAAATTCCGGAATCAGGGTGGTTACAAAGTTGTTCATCACATCCTTTAAGGAATTGATGTCGCCGATAATGCGGGCAAGGATTTTTCCCGTAGGGCGGCTGTCAAAAAACTGCAGATCCAGCGTCTGGATGTGGGTATAGAGCTCCTGGCGTATGGTCACTAGAATGCTGTTGCACACCTTTGCCATCATGTACATGCGAAGCTTAATCCCGCCCACCATCAAGAGATTCAGCGCCGCCGCAAAGGCAATGAGCCTCATAAGACCGGGAATATCTCCCCGGGAAATATAATTGTCAATGGCTTCTTCCATAATAAGCGGGTTGAGAAGGGATACTGCCACACAGAATGCCATGATAAACAGTACCAGAATAATTTCTTTTTTGTAGGAGAGCAGATAGGAAAGCATGCGCAGCAGAGTGCGTCCCTTGCTGCTTTGGCTTAGCTGCTCGTCTTCTTTATAGGAATTGATACTCATGCTGAAATTTCCTCCTTGGGTTCACCGTACTGGGAGAGGTAGGTCTGGTAATACAGTCCCTTTTGGGAGAGCAGACGTTCATGAGTCCCCCTCTCGGCGATCCTGCCGTTTTCAAGAATCAGAATCTCGTCTGCGTGGCATACGGCGCTGATACGGTGTCCGATAATAATTTTGGTTGTGTCCGGTAAATTTTTCAGGGTTTCATGGATGGACTGCTCCGTTTCCATGTCAAGGGCAGAGGTGGAGTCGTCCAGAACCAGGATCGGCATTTTTTTGGCCAGCGCTCTGGCAATGGTCAGACGCTGCTTCTGTCCTCCGGAAAGGCCTACGCCCCTCTCCCCGATGACTGTGTCATATTGTTTATCCATTTTTTCGATAAAGCCCTTTGCCTGGGCCCGGTCGGCAGCCTCCCGGACAGCCTCCGGACTGATCCGGTTTTTCTGCCCCAGCTTGACGTTCTCCAGGATGGTATCCGAGAACAGGAAAACATCCTGCATAACCACGGAGATGGAGCTGCGCAGTTGCTGCAGAGAAAGCTCCTTCACATTCACGCCGTCCACACAGACGCAGCCCTCTGTAGCGTCATACAGGCGCTGGAGAAGATAAATAAGAGAGCTCTTTCCGGCTCCGGTGGCGCCCATAATTCCCACGGTCTTTCCCGGCTCCACGGTAAAAGAAATATCGTGGAGGATTTCGTGCTGATCCGCCTTGTGAAAGGAAACATGGGAAAAGGTGACCTTTCCCTTTACTTGCGGCAGATGCCGGGAATTTTCCGTTTCAAAAATAACGGGTTTCTCCTGATAGAGCTTTTTGATCCGCCGGTTGGAGGCCGCTGCCGAGGAGAGGGAGTTGGTGAGCCAGCCCAGCATTTCCATGGGCCATACAATATTGGTGGAATACTGGATAAAGGCGCTTAGGGATCCCAATGTCATTTTTTCATCCCTTACCAGAAAGCCGCCAGACAAAAGGATTACCAGAGGAAGCAGCTTGGTGATCAGGGAGAGGTAAGGATGGTATTTTACAAACAGCCTGGACTGTTTCATATTCAGGTCATAATAGCGCTGGTTGTGGGAAAAGAACTTGGTGATCTCGTGCTTTTCCCGTGCAAAGGCCTTCACGGTCCGAACCCCTGCCAGGTTTTCTTCTGCCACCGTGTTCAGGGCTGCATTTTCCTCGCTGATGGCCTCATAAACCTCATCCAGCTTTTTTTCCATGAAAATGGCGATGGCGGCGGCAACGGCCATGCATAGCGTAGGGAGAATTGCAAGGTGCCAGTTCAGGCTGTACATGCAGAAGAGGACGATGGAGGTATGCACCACCACTTCCGTGATCAGCATTCCCACATAGGTGAGGCCGTCCCAGATCCTGTCCACATCGTCCTTTACCCGGCTCATCAATTCCCCGGTGCCCGTGCGGTCAAAAAACTCTGTGCTCAGGGACTGGACGTGATGAAACAGATCCCGGCGCATATCAGCAGCGATTTTGGAGCCGGTTATATCACAGGTAAATTCCTTTATGTACTGGAAAATGCACCGTCCCAGGCCCACCAGCAGGATTCCGGCCAGCAGGGGAGTAAGAATTTGGGTTTTTCCGCCCAGGATTACGTCGTCCACAATCAGACGGGTGAGCTGGGGGGAGAGCATATCCAATGCCACACTGATGACCAGGGATAAGAATGCAAGCAGGTAAGCGAATTTGTGCTCCCAGATGTAAGTTGATACTTTTTTCATAATGTCCTCCTGTCTATTTATTCAAAAGAATGGGGCCATGGGCAGAGGGCAATTTTCCCTGCCCGATGCGCATATGCTGCGCCGGCAATAAATTTCCCTGTATGTCCCTGCGCATAACAAGGGACAGCACGAAAAAAACAGCCCCGGCAATTACCGTGGCTGCACAAAGTTACAGGCTCTGTTTTACTGGAAAATTATGTCCCGGAAAAAGACCGGGAATCTGTTACGCTTTGCTTGGGGCAAAGGGAATCAAACCAGCACAGGCAGTCAGGTAATCTGAATCTTGAAAGCATTGTTAAATTAGAACCTACAGAGTTTAAGTCAAAACGTACAGTGATCATAATACCCTCCTTTCTTGTGTGCCGGTTAACAGATACAAACCCAACATACGCTTTTTAAATCGATTTGTCAACCACATTTTAAATATATTTGGGAATTGTTTTTTTTGCGTAAATGAAATAGAATGATAGTTATGGTTTCCGGTTGTCAGATAAAGCCGGGCCGGATATTCAGAGAAAAAGAGGAAAAGATATGATTTCAGTGTTGGCAAAGTGGTTGATCAAAGATTATCAGGACACTTCGGCGCCTGAGGTAAGGCAGGCCTATGGCATGCTCTGCGGCGGGGCGGGGATATGCTTTAATATTCTTTTGTTTCTTCTTAAATTTGCGGCGGGGCAGATTTCCGGCTCCATAGCCATCACGGCGGATGCCTTTAATAACCTTTCGGACGCGGGCTCTTCCGTAATTACGCTGGTGGGCTTTAAGATGGCGGGACAAAAGCCGGACAGCGACCATCCCTTCGGGCATGGCAGGATCGAGTATATTGCAGGGCTTTTGGTCTCGGTGCTGATCCTGCTTATGGGGGCGGAGCTGTTTAAGTCTTCCCTGGATAAAATCCTAAGTCCCGTTCCGGTCAGGGCAGGCGGGGCGGCTCTTGCCGTTTTGCTTATTTCCATCTGCGTTAAGCTTTATATGTTTCTTTATAACCGGATGGTGGCCGCAAAAATTGACAGTGCGGCTATGATGGCCACGGCGAAGGACAGCATCAGCGACAGCATTTCAACCACAGTGGTGCTTTTGACCACGCTCCTTGCGGTGTTTGCCGATGTACAGATTGACGGCTGGTGTGGGATTTTAGTCGCCCTTTTTGTGTTCTGGACGGGAGTGGATGCGATGAAGGATACGGTGAGCCCGCTTTTGGGACAGCCGCCCGAGCCGGAATTTGTAAAAAGGGTGGAGCGGATCATTATGGAATATAGGGATCAGGGGGTTTTGGGGCTTCACGATCTGGTGGTACACAATTACGGCCCTGGCAGAGTGATGCTTTCCGTCCACGTGGAGGTGCCCTCCACGGGCGATATTCTGGTCCTTCATGACATGATTGATTTGATCGAACATAAATTGGCAAGAGAGCTAAGCTGCAGCGCCGTGATCCACATGGATCCGGTATGTGTGGACGATGTGCTCACCAACGAGATGAAGAGCCGGGTGGCGGATATTATTGAGAGGATGGACGGAAAGGTGGCCTTCCATGATTTCCGCATGGTTCATGGCCCCACCCACACAAATCTGATTTTTGATGTGGTCGTGCCTTTCGATTACCCTCTCTCCGACGGGGAGGTGGTTTCCTATATCGAAGAGAAAATCGGAGAGCTGGAGGGCAATTATTTTGCGGTGATTGACGTGGATAAAGCTTATGCGTAAGGGGCTGCTTTTTGCAGGTATTTTTCCCACGCATGCAGGAGAGGGCCGGTTGCGAAAACTGTTGCGAAGGCCGGGGAAAGCGTGTATAATTTATGGATGGAAAAAAGTGTCTGCAGCAGTCAGAATAGAGAATAAAGAAAGAGGAGAAGAAGATGAAGAAACCTACAGTATTAATGATTTTGGATGGATATGGCTTAAATGAGCGAAAGGACGGCAATGCGGTGGCAGAGGCCAGAACGCCTGTGATGGACGGACTGATGGCTCAGTATCCTTTTGTAAAGGGAAATGCCAGCGGTATGGCGGTGGGGCTTCCTGAGGGACAGATGGGAAATTCCGAGGTAGGGCATCTGAATATGGGCGCCGGACGGATTGTTTACCAGGAGCTTACAAGAATTACCAAAGAAATCCAGGACGGGACTTTTTTTGAAAATCCTGCCCTCTTAAAGGCGGTAGAGAACTGTAAGGAAAAGGATTCCGCCCTTCATATGTTCGGGCTTCTTTCAGACGGCGGCGTTCACAGCCACAATACCCATCTGTATGGGCTGCTGGAGCTGGCTAAGCGAAGCGGACTCTCCAAGGTATATGTACACTGCTTCCTGGACGGCCGCGACACGCCTCCTGCCAGCGGAAAGGGCTACGCGCAGGCTTTGGAGGAGGAAATGAAAAAGATCGGCGCAGGCGAGATCGCCACTGTGATGGGACGTTATTACGCCATGGACAGAGATAACAATTACGACAGAGTAAAGCTGGCCTATGACGCGCTTACGAAAGGAGAGGGGCTTAAGGCAGAAAGCGGCCCTGCGGGAATCCAGGCTTCCTACGACAGGGGTGAGACTGACGAATTTGTCAAGCCCACCGTTGTGGTAAAGGACGGCGCGCCGGTTGCGTCCATCAAGGACGGGGATTCCGTGATTTTCTTCAACTTCCGCCCGGACCGTGCAAGAGAGATCACCCACAGCTTCTGTGACGACGATTTTTCCGGGTTTGAGAGAGGAAACAGGCTTGATTTGGTTTATGTGTGCTTCTCTGATTATGATCCCACGATCCCCAACAAGGATGTGGCTTTCCACAAGATTTCCGTTACCAACACCTTTGGCGAATGGCTTGCTTCCAACGGGATGAAGCAGGCAAGAATTGCGGAGACAGAGAAATATGCCCATGTCACCTTCTTCTTTAACGGCGGTGTGGAGGAGCCCAATGAGGGGGAGGACAGAATCCTGGTGAATTCTCCCAAGGATGTGGCCACCTATGATTTAAAGCCTCAGATGAGCGCCTTTGAAGTCTGCGAGAGGCTGGTGGAGGCAATCAGGTCGGACAAATATGATGTGATTATCATTAACTTTGCGAACCCGGATATGGTAGGACATACAGGGGTTGAGGCCGCCGCCGTCAAGGCAGTGGAAGCGGTTGACGAGTGTGTGGGAAAGGCAGTGGATGCCATTAAGGAAGTGGACGGACAGCTCTTTATCTGTGCAGACCACGGAAATGCAGAGCAGCTTGTGGATTATGAGACAGGGGCGCCTTTTACCGCCCATACCACCAATCCTGTCCCTTTTATTCTGGTAAACGCCGACCCGGCTTACCGCTTAAGAGAAGGCGGATGTCTGGCAGATATTATTCCCACCCTGATTGAACTGATGGGAATGGAGCAGCCAAAGGAGATGACAGGAAAGTCATTGCTTGTGAAATAGAAAAGACCAGGAGCCGTCATGCTTGAATCAGTGTGGCGGCCTTTTGTTCGGCGGCATGATACGGGATTGGGAGCAGGAGATGTGCGGGGTATGAAAACCATTGCAATTATAGAGGATGATGTGAGCATCGGGAATATGCTGGAGGAAGTGCTGTGCAGGGAGGGGTATCAGGTGCGCAGAGCCTACTCCGGAACGGAGGCCCTTTTAGCCCTGTCCGGGGAAAAGCCGGATCTGGTTCTTTTGGATCTGATGCTGCCGGGACTGGGCGGAGAGGATGTCCTGCCCTGTTTGGCGGATATTCCGGTGATTGTTCTCAGTGCAAAGGACTCTGCGGATGATAAAGTCAGGATGCTTCTGAGCGGAGCCTCCGATTATGTGACCAAGCCCTTTGAGATCAGGGAGCTGACGGCAAGGATTGCGGTGCGCCTGCGGGAAAAGGAGCTTCGGGACGCCAGGGGCCGGGAAGAGGGGAAATTGGAATTTGGGGACATTGTCATGAAAACCTCTGCCCGTGAGGTGACGGTAGAGGGGCGGCCGGTCAGGCTGACCAAAACCGAATATGCGATTTTAAAGCTTCTGATGCGCAATCCCGCCCAGGTTATCACCAAGTCAGCGCTGCTTGAGCGGATCTCGCAGGACACGCCGGATTGCATGGAAAGCTCGCTTAAGGTTCATATCAGCAATTTGCGCAGAAAGCTCCGTGAAAAGTCGGGCAGGGACTACATTGAAGCCGTATGGGGGATCGGCTTCAAAATGAAAGAATAAATCTTTACTTTTTCTTAAGTATTTCCTTAACCGTTTTCTTAACCTTTATTTTTTATAATGTGGACAGAAGGGAGGCAGAGAGATGGAATATGTTTTAACCGCCAATGCTCTGTGTAAGCATTATAAAAATTTCAAGGCCTTAAACGGCCTTTCCATGCATGTGCCAAAAGGGGGAATCTACGGCTTTGTGGGAAAAAACGGCGCCGGAAAAACCACTCTGATCCGGCTGGTCTGCGCCCTGCAGCTTCCCACCTCTGGCAGCTACACCCTGTACGGAGTTAAAAACACGGATAAGGAAATCGTCAGGGCGCGCAGGAGAATGGGAGCCATCGTGGAAACTCCCGCTATTTATCCGGATATGACAGCAGAGGAAAATTTAAGGCAGCAATATCTGATTTTAGGGCTGCCCTCCTTTGAAGGCTGCCGGGAGATTTTAGAGCTGACAGGGCTTTCGGATACGGGAAAAAAGAAAGCCAGGGATTTTTCGCTGGGGATGAGACAGCGGCTGGGGATTGCCGTATCCCTGGCTGGGGATCCGGACTTCATGATACTGGATGAGCCGGTAAACGGCCTTGACCCCCAGGGCATCGTTGAGATACGGGAGCTGATCCTTAGGCTGAACCGGGAGAGGCAGATCACCTTTCTTATTTCCAGCCATATTCTGGATGAGCTTTCCAGGCTGGCCACCGATTACGGCTTCATTGAGGGCGGGCGCATCATAAAGGAGATCAGCGCCCGGGAGCTGGAGAAGGCCTGCAGAAAGTGTGTCCGCATGGAGGTGACAGATACCAGGCTCCTGGCTCCTGTGCTGGATCAGGCGGGGATAGAATACAGGGTTCTCTCCGAAAGCCGGGCGGATGTATTCGGAGAGATCGTGCTCTCCCAGGTAGCCATGCTTCTTCACGAAAAAGGCTGTCAGGTGCTTTGTGCCAGTGAGAGGGATGAAAGCCTGGAAAGCTATTATCTAAATCTGGTCGAAGGCAGGGAAGAAAGGGGAAAAGAGGTATGAGGAGGTTATTGTCAGCCAACCTTGACCGGCTGAAAAAGAGCAGGGTATTCTGGCTGGGAAATGCCCTCATGGCGGCATTGGTGGCGGTGCTTTGCGTTGACCATTACCAGATCATGGGACGGAAGACGATTTTGGACGGCTTCTTTTTCGGTTATGTGTTGATTGTGGGCTTTTTGCTTCCGGTGATCAGCGGCCTGTACCTGGGTACCGAATACGGAGACGGTATGTTCCGCAATAAGCTCATGGTGGGACATACCAGGAGGGCGGTGTATCTGGCTAATCTGCTTACAGTTTTTTTGACTGCCCTGATTTTAAGCCTGGTTTTTCTGGCGGCGGCCTGCGTGATGGGAATTCCCCTGTTTGGAGGCCTTAAGTCGGACTGGCAGATCGTTTTGCTGTTTCTTCTGGAAAGTATTCCGACCATGGGAGCCTTTTCCGCCATTTTTACCCTGGCGGGCCATCTGATTCAGAACAAAGCGGTAATGGCAGTGAGCAGTATTTTGCTGGCCTTGTTTTTGTTTTATCTGGCGCTTAATACGGAAACCCGCTTAAGAGAAAGCGAATATCTGTACCTGATGCCCGAAGGCTTCTATACTCAGTATACGGATGAAGAGCCTGAGGACGATGTCTTTGAGGGCGCTGCGGCTGAGGAGAGGGAGCGGATCAACAATCCCGCTTATCTGACAGGCAGAAAGCGCAGGCTCCATGAGGTTTTTTATGACCTGAATCCATTCGGGCAGGCTCTGCAGATTTCCGATGTGTTTGCGGAGCATCCAAAGCATTTGTGGCAGATGCCGCTTTACTCGGCGTTTATTGTGCTTGCCGCCACAGGAGGCGGATTGTATTTCTTTGAGCGAAGGGATATTAAATAAAAGGACGGAAATGAGGTGAACTATGCTGGGGCTCTGGCTGGTCTGTATTATATTGACGCTTATCATTTTGATGCTGGCGGTGAAAATCTATTTTCTTAGGCGGGCGGCCGCAGAGATCGAAGAGGAGTTTGCCTACAGCCTTTCCCATGACACCAACAATCTGATTACCATATCCAGCCGGGACAAATCCATGCGCAGGCTGGCTGAAGGGATCAATGAGGAGCTCAGGATTCTTCGCAGCCAAAGGCATCGGTTCAGGCAGGGGGATCTGGAGATGAGAGAGGCCGTCACAAATATCTCCCATGATCTCCGCACTCCCTTGACCGCCGTCCGCGGCTATTTAGAGCTGCTTAAGCAGGAAGGGGGCGCCGAGCTGCAGAGTAAGGCAGTGAGCCGTTATCTGGAAATCATCGACGAGCGCACAGGAAGGCTGACCGAACTGACGCAGGAGCTTTTCAAATATACCCTTGCCGCCGGCGGCTCCCAGAGCTGTGCGTCTGTGGAAATTTCCATAAACCGTGTGCTGGAGGAGAGTATTTCGGCCTGCTACGGTTTATTCAGGGAGCGTCATATTGAGCCCTGTATATCCATGCCTCACCAAAAGGTGGTGCGCCGTCTTGACCCGAAAGCGCTCTCCCGTATTTTTGAAAATATACTGAGCAACGCCCTGAAATACAGTGACAAGGATTTAACGGTCACCCTAACGGAAAGTGGGGAAATCACGTTTAAAAACCATGCGTCCCGGTTGGATCATGTGCAGGTTTCCCGGCTCTTTCACCGTTTTTATACTGTTGAGAACGCCCGCAATTCCACCGGGCTTGGACTTTCCATTGCCAGGAGCCTTACGGAGCAGATGGGCGGAAAGCTGGAGGCGTTTTACAGAGATTCCGTGCTGAGCATTGTAATCCTGTTTCCCGAAAAGTAATATTGTTGTATTTTGTGAGTGACAAACCCAAAGGGTTGGTGTATAATGTTATTTGTGAGGACAGCGCGTTAGAGGCGCTGTCCTGTTTAGTACATATGAAAGCATGCTGATGCATGCCCAGGACGCAGGAAATCCGCCCATGTGCGTAGGGGATTCTTCCTGCGGAAAATGAAGGAAAGGACAAGTGACGGTATGGAATTGGTAAAGAAGCTTTTTGCGCCGGTGGACATGACAGAGGGTTCGCCGTGGAAGAAAATCGTGTTGTTTACGCTCCCCATGCTGGTAGGAAATATTGCCCAGCAGCTTTATAATACGGTGGACAGTGTGGTAGTCGGAAATTATGTGGGGGACAATGCCCTTGCCGCAGTGGGAAGTGCAGGCCCGATCTTAAACCTGCTGATCGTTTTGTTTGTGGGAATCAGTGTGGGAGCCGGTATCATGGTGTCCCAGTATTTCGGCGCGAGGGAAAGGGAAGAGCTCTCCCTTACCATCGGAAATTGTATCACCTTAACGCTTATCGCCTCTGTGTTTGTAATGGTGGTGGCATCTCTGGTGGCGAGGCCGCTTTTGGAGCTTTTGGATACGCCGGAGTCGATTATAAACTGGTGCCAGTCTTATCTGATTATTTTGTTTGTGGGATCTGCGGGGCTTGCCTTTTATAATATTCTAAGCGGAATCCTGCGGGGGCTGGGAGACTCCATGTCGGCGCTTTTGTATCTTTTGGTATCAACTGTCGTGAATATCGTACTGGATCTTGTTTTTGTGGCCAAGATGGGCATGGGAGTAAATGGGGTTGCGCTTGCGACTGTGATCGCCCAGGCGATTTCCGCCATTTTGTGCCTGCTTCGGCTGATGCGTATGACAGAGCATTTTGATTTAAAGCTCTCTTATCTGAAGCTGAAGCGCAAGCATACCTCCAAGATCATACAGCTCGGGCTTCCCTCCGGTATTACCCAGGCTATCTTTTCCATGGCAATGATCGTGGTGCAGTCTCTGACCAACAGCTTCGGAGAAATGTTTATCGCCGCAAACGTAATTGTCATGCGTGTGGACGGGTTTGCCATGATGCCCAATTTTTCCTTCGGAACGGCGCTTACCACTTATGCCGGCCAGAACGTGGGGGCCAAAATGTATGACAGGGTGGAGAAAGGAGCAAAGCAGGGGACAGCCATTGCAATGGGCGTGTCCATTATCCTGACCTCTTTGATCCTGATTTTCGGGAAGGCCCTGATGGGAATCTTTACCAAAACCCCTGAGCTGGTGGATTTAAGCCGTGAAATGATGGGAATTCTCGCCGTAGGCTATGTTGCCATGGCGGTTACCCAGGGGCTTTCCGGCGTTATGCGCGGTGCGGGAGACACTATGACGCCTATGTGGATTTCCATTGCCACTACGATTCTGATCCGTGTACCGGTTGCTTACGGCCTTGCGTTTTTAACCAGGTCAGAGCAGTTCCCGGGAGGCAGGCAGGAGAGCGTTTTCATTTCCCTGTTGGTTTCATGGCTTATGGGAGCGATAATTACCTTCTTTTTCTATAAACGGGGAAGCTGGAAAAACAAGGCGGTTTGAGGCTGAAAGGCCGTAGGCGCACAGACTCCCATTGAGGGCATTTGGGTAGTTCAAAAATGGATTCCTAAGGGTGCTTTGAGGCAAAAAATATGGAATTATGATGCAACTATGATGCATCCGTGTTTTATAATATACCTCGTATTTATCCAGGAAAGGACAAATAAATCTGCCCTTTCCTGTCATCACAAAAGAAACGGGGAATCCTGAAATGAAAAGAATCATAAGAGCACTGCCGTTTCTGCTGGGGGTATGTCTGTTCGGATGCGCAGAGAGGGAGAGCGTGAGCAGAAATCCGATAGAGGTGAAGGTGGAAGCAATTCCCGAAGCCGAAAGCAGGACGGACACAAAGACAGAGGCAGAGGGACAGACTTTGGCACAGGAGAGAGCCTCAAAGGAGGCGGAAGCAGACCTGGAAAGCACGCCGGCTTCCCAGGAGGAGAGAGCCAAGGTGCCTCCTGCCAAGGGAAAGGACAGACCAGAGGGGTGGAGCCTGGAGCTGGCCTCAGAGGATTGGGGACTTTCCTTCACAGAAGCCGGGAAGACTCCGGCAGGAAATGCCTCCGCCAGGGATCTGGCCTGGTATGAAGCCTATTTTGTGGGAGATGAGAGCGAGAAGGTTATTTATCTTACCTTTGACTGCGGCTATGAAAACGGCAACACGCAGCCGATCCTGGATGCCCTGAAAAAGCACAATGTTCCGGCCGCTTTTTTCGTGGTAGGGCATTTTCTGGAAACGGCCCCCGATATGGTAAAGCGTATGGATGAGGAGGGCCATCTGGTGGGCAATCACACCTATCATCATCCGGATATGTCTGCAATTTCCGATCCGGAAGCCTTTCAAAAGGAGATGGACGATGTGGCAGAGCTCTTTTGGGAGATTACCGGCACAGAGCTTTCCCCCTTTTATCGCCCGCCCCAGGGAAAGTGCAATACCCGAAATCTGGAGATGGCTCAGGAGCTTGGCTATTATACCATCTTTTGGAGTCTTGCCCATGTGGACTGGATTAATGATGACCAGCCGGGGCATGAGGAGTCCCTGAAGAAGCTTACGGAAAGAATCCATCCGGGGGCAATCGTGCTGTTACATAATACCTCCCAGACAAACGGGGAGATTCTGGATGAGCTTTTGACAAGGTGGGAGGAGATGGGATATTCCTTTGGGACACTTGCAGAGCTGGTGGATAGAACGCCTGAATAAATTTGACTGAAAACCGGCGTTGAACGGAAATTAAGAGAGAGGGCTGTTGCACCAATGATTGAAATCAAAGGTGTGACAGCCCTCAATTTGCCTTCGCCAACTGCCCCCGGGATAGGATATTTTGTCAGCTTCCGGCTTTGGCCGCCTCCGTATCGTTTCCCCATAGCTTTCCATAGAGCCGGCCGAAATCATAATCCGGCCCAGAATCCTCTGCCGCGCGGCAAATCTCTGCCACCAAATCCTCATCCTCCTCCAGCTCCTCTGCAATGGTCTCCAGAGCTTTGCCTCTGGCAAGCTTTTTGCAGACCTGCTTGATTAATTGTATTTTCTCACCCTTTATTTCTCCTTCTTCTCTGGCATAGGCCAGCTCTTCCCATTTCTGCATATACTTTACCCCCATCTTCTCAGATAATTTAA
>ERZ808037.569-NODE-569-length-32387-cov-4.879232_pt1 | contig 32387 bp, 30 predicted proteins | sample MGYA00380190_ERZ808037 | MGnify/ENA primary metagenome ERZ808037 (study PRJEB31490, sample SAMN06133399) | mouse gut metagenome | isolation source: J9 | host: mice | place: China: Chengdu | collected 2015-05 ...
AAGTCTTTCTGGTAGGTGAGGACTGGATGGAGTACATGGACGTATTTCCAAAAATATCCAACATACAGGTTACGCTTGTAAAAAACCAGGAAGAATTATTTGCGCTGCTCCAGACCTCAAGAACGATTGCAAACGGACAGCTTTTAAGTGTAATCGAAAGACTGCCGGAAAATGAAGATTTGTCAAGGATAAAAAACGGGATTTTGTGTTATGATGAGATCATGACGCTTGTGTTTATGTTTTCCCATATTGTCCATCCCGGAGAAAAAAACCCGGGGGTAAAGTTTTTTCGGATTGACGGCTATTTTCGAGTGGAAGGTATTTTTGCTATCTGGAATAAAGTGTTTACGGCAGCAAGGTATGCTTTGGCGAAGGGCTATTGTCCGATCTTTCAAATTGTGTCCTCCGATGAAAATCTTTATTCGGATTATGCAGGAGATGATATCTGGAATAAATTCTTTTTGCAGCCGGGAGAGTATGAACTTGACGAGGTTAATCAAAGTCAATATCTTGCATTGTCGCCGAATATGAATGTAATGAACACCATGCGCTATATTATGGATGAGGTTTCGCGAGGGACGGATTTAACCTGGCCAAAAGGAAGATGGAATCAACGAGTGAAACATTATATTGATGAACGAAAGAAAAAGTTTCTTCCTTATCCGGAACGTACACTGGGGATTTTGCTTCGCGGAACCGATTATATCCATAATCCCCTGCCCAATCATCCAAAACATGCGGCGGCGGAAACAGTGATGGAAAAAATTGACGAAGTAAGAGAAGCATGGGATGTTGACTGGCTTTATCTTGCAACGGAAGATGAACAGATATGTCTGAAGATGAAAGAACGATATGGAGAATCTCTCTGTTTTACCGATCAGGAACGCTACCAGGTAAAACCGGGACAGCTATTAGTGGATCTTCATCAGGAGAAAAAAGAAGGTGAAGGTTTTCGGCTGGGAGCGGAATATCTCTGTTCTGTGTATCTACTGGCCCGGTGCAGCAGCCTGATTGCATCGGGAAGCTGCGGCGCGCTGTCCGAAGCTTTGCGGGAAAATAACGGGAAATATAAGCATGTGTTTGTTTTTGAGGGATAGGGATTCAGGAATCAGTAAATGAAGAAAGCAGGGAACTGTTTTGCGGACAGTTCCTTGCTTTCTGTCGATTTTTGCAAAGTTTTTATTTGCTGTGCCCGACCGGTCTGCGGCTGTACCAAACCATTTATCTTATACGTTTTTCCAGCAATGCAATAAGCTGATACAACAAAACCGAAATCAGGCAAAGGATAACGATGGAGGTGACAACTAAGGTCATCTGGAAGAGCTGAAGCCCTATACGAACATGATTGCGTATCGTAGGTGCTGGCTTTTTTGCTACTGTATGAAGCATTGACAGCGAAATTTCTGCCGGGAGTGCTTTTGATGATGATTGGGTTGTTGGTTTTGGTACTTTAGCTATTTTTTAAGGGCGTTTGCGGGTTTTGCAGACGCTTTTTGTGATAAAACCCTTCCTTTACTTGCTGGATGGGATTTGTTATACTAGGGATAGTTTAAAAATGCTGGACTTAATCAAAATAGTCAGATGGCAAAGGGAGGCGATTATGTGAAAAGAATCGTAGGGATAGGGCATCAGGATTTTGAGAAAATAAGAGAGAAACATTTATTTTATGTCGATAAAACAAAGTTTATCCAGGAATGGTGGGAAGCGGAAGATGAGGTGACCTTGATTACCCGGCCAAGGCGATTTGGAAAAACGCTGAATATAAGTATGTTGGAAAAGTTTTTTTCGGTGGACTATGCAGGGCGGGAGGATTTGTTTCAAGGGCTTGCTGTCTGGGAAGATGAAAACTATCGAAAACTTCAGGGGACGTTTCCTGTTCTTTTTATCAGCTTTGCTGATGTAAAAGAAACAACATATGAGCAGGCAAGGAAAGCTATTTGCCGCATTATCAGGGAAGTTTATCATCGATATGATTTTCTCCTGAAAGGCGATTTGCTGAATGAACATGAAAAGAAGGATTTTTTGCATATTTCTGTTGATATGGAAGATAATGAAGTATCCTATTCTTTAAAGGCTTTGTCTAATTATCTTTTTCGCTATTATGGAAAGAAAGTGATTATTTTGCTGGATGAATACGATACACCAATGCAGGAGGCGTATACTTATGGTTATTGGGAGAAATTTGTTTTGTTTACCCGAAGTATGTTTAATTCGACCTTTAAAACGAATCCGTATCTGGAACGGGCAATGATGACAGGCATTACAAGGGTGAGCAAGGAATCCATATTTTCTGACTTAAATAATCTTAAAGTGGTTACGACGACATCAGAACAATATACGGATTGTTTTGGATTTACCGAAGAAGAAGTCTTTACCGCCCTGGATGAGTATGGTTTGTCAGAGAAAAAAGAAGAAGTAAAATCCTGGTATGATGGGTTTATTTTTGGGAAGAGGAAGGATATTTATAATCCCTGGTCAATTATTAATTATCTGGATGTGCAAAAGATAGGAGCTTATTGGGCAAATTCCAGTTCAAACAGTCTGGTAGAAAAACTGGTTCGTGAGGGCGGAACGGGGATAAAGACAGCCATGGAAAGTCTGCTGAATGGAGAAACATTTCATACATCCTTTGATGAGCAGATTGTATTCAGTCAACTGGATCAGGACGATTCTGCGGTGTGGAGTCTGTTTATGGCAAGCGGATATTTAAAGCCGGAGTATGCTGAATTTAATGTGGAATCTGGAAAGATGGAGTACCGATTGAAATTGACAAATCGGGAAGTTTACTTTATGTTTCAGCATATGATTGAGGGCTGGTTTGGAAAATGCCGTGAGGTTCACAATGCATTTGTACAGGCTCTTTTATCCCATGATTTGGAAGGTATGAATGAATATATGAATGAGATTTCTGACGAATTATTCAGCAGCTTTGATACGGGAAAGAAACCTTCCGGGAAGGCACAGCCAGAACGCTTCTACCATGGTTTTGTGCTGGGGCTGATGGTGGAACTGCGTGGGCGGTATTTTATTTCATCAAATAAAGAGAGCGGATATGGCCGTTATGATATAATGATGGAACCAAGGGAAAAGGGAGCAGATGCATTTATTATTGAGTTTAAGGTTGTTCATACAAAAAAGGGAGAAACCTTAGAAACTGCGGTGCAGACAGCCTTAAAACAGATAGAAGAAAAGAAGTATGATGCTGAATTATGTAATCGGGGAGTACAAAGAGAGAGGATACGGAAGTACGGTTTTGCATTTTCTGGTAAACGTGTAATGATCGGTGAAGCAATAGAACCGACAGGAAAATAAGTTGGCATATGGGCAGAGGATTAGTTCCTCTGCTTATATTTTTTGTCATTATTGCTTGGCAAGATAAGTGTTAATTCGTGAATGTATAGGTATTGCAGAAGCTTACGATATAAAAGGAATTTTGCATCTGTATAGTTATTGTTCTATTCCTGACTGTTGTTTTAAATAGTTTTCTACGGCAATTCTTGGAATTTTCCAGGGTTTTCCTAAGCGGAAACCTTTAATTGCTCCTGATTCTAATAATTCGTAGGCCCGATTGCGGCCAATCTTTAAGATTTCGCAGAGTTCCTCAATCGTTAAAATATCGTGATATTGTTCGAGCATTGTTCTTATTTCTCCTTTCCGATTTTCTTACTTATATGTTAATCAATGGAAAAAAGAAATAATCAATACAAAGCACATTAATGGAATAGAAAGCTAAAAGTTTTTTATTTTGAGTGAACAAATAAGTAAAGCGATAGAGAGCAATCGAAAGCTGAATTAATGAATTAAGAAAAAGAAGTTAAACGTCATGAAAGTAAAAGTAAGCATTGATGGGGCTGGCTATTCCAGAAAGCCTGTTCAGGGTGAAATAGCAAAGATTAATCAAAGGATTGCCAATAATAGCAGAGAATTAGATGTAAAGGAAATCGCTGACATGGTGGGAAATAAGGGACATACATTTTGCCCTGCTGTATTTTCAAAAGGAAAACGAAGAAAAGAGAATTTCCTGCAAATGCAGTTATTTGGATTAGATTTTGATACAGGAGTTAGTTTTGAACAAGTAAAAGGAATTGCTAAAGAGTATGGGCTGTCCATAGCATTTGCCTATCAGACATTCAGTTCTACAAAAGATAATCCAAGGTTTAGGATAGTGTTTGTTCACGATGTACCTGTTACTGATAGTCATGCTGCTGAAATCATGCTTAAAATGCTGTTGATGATATTTCCCAATGCGGATAGAAGCTGTAAGGATGTGTCACGTATGTTCTTTGGCGGAAAAGGATTGGTAACAGAGATTAATGAAGAGGCAATTAATATTGTTCATTTATCACGGGAGTTTCACAGGAAAATATTTGAACAAGAGCCTAAAAACTATAGTAGATCTATCCGTCAGTTTGCAAAAGATAATCAAATTGTCTGTGAGAATAATGTTTTACAGATAATGTGTATATCTGCTTTGGATGAATTTGACGGAAAAATCGATTCTGACCCTTATAGATATAGGTCAAATACGGTTTTTCCGTCAAATGAGCCTAAATATATGATTTATACCGGATACCAGAATAATACATGTAAGGAAAAACAAAAGCTTATCTTATGTAAAATATCTAAATCGGATATTAAAGATAAATGCCAACTCTACCAGGATTTTAAAACCCTCCCTTATATCCACCATAATTATCGGTTTTTGCTGCTGCTTAACTTGCTGCATATTGAGGGAGGTGTGAAGCTGTTCCATTCGATTATTCAAGAGAAGGGCTATGATAAGGTCAAATGGCGTTTTTATGCGAAGTATGCAAAAGATAACCATTATAAGCCGCAGTCATGTGAAGGGAATTGTCCCTATGCGGATGAATGTAACCATGAAAAGAATATGCTCCTTACGGTGAAGGGAAAAGACAGGATTATTCGATTGGATGAAAAAGAGGAGTATATACCATTCGATGAAGTTTATCAGCATGTGTGTACGTGCCTTGAATATGCAGTAAAATGTTCAAGGGATGAGATGGTTATTCTACCGGCACAGACGGCAATAGGAAAAACCGAGGCTTACTGCAATTTAATTCGGGATCACCCGGAACAATATTTTATTGTTGCAGTACCTACAAACCGATTAAAACATGAGATTTATCAACGCTTAAAAGAAAAAGGGGTAAAGGCCAAAAAGACACTATCTCTCTATGACAGAGAGCATGTAAAAGAATTAAAAGACAAACTGGATGCTTATTTTCAATGGGGCCTGGAAAGGGATGTGGTAAAGCTGTTGAGGAACTACATAAAAGAAAACAAAGAAGCGAAGGAGAGTGATGTGATTTCGGAAGTCAGTTTTTGTGAGGCTTATATTAAGCAGACAGAAGAACTGGCAGAATCTAAGGTCATTGTCACTACTCATGCGAGGCTTATACGCTTTTCTACGGAAATAATGCAGAAGTATTGTGTGATTATTGATGAAGATATTTTGTCCACATTCTTTAAAAATATTTGTTCTGTTTCTATGAAAACCGTGGAGAAGGTCAGTTCTTATCCGCATTGTCCAAGGCATCTTAAAGATAAACTTTCACTTGTGCAAACCTTGAATGAGGGAGAATATATGCGGTTGGATGCAGATATTCTTGCAGATGGGTTATCGGAAGCGGAGCTGAGAGAATTAAACATTGATGATAATGTAAACAGCTTTGCCAATGCAACGGTTTGTTATAAACGTGGGGATGATTTGTACTATTTTTACCCCTCTGCCTTGCCGGAGAGCAAATTGATTGTACTTTCGGCTACAGTTGATGCAGAACTTTATCGAAAATATTTTAAACGAAATATCATTGTGTGCGCCTATAAGAAAGCAAAATATCGGGGCAAACTTATCCAGATGAGTGCTTATTCCATGAGCCGCCAATGTATGCAGGATAACAAGGAAAAGTTAAACACCTATTTACAGTCTTTGCAGGAAAAATACCAAATAATAACCTTTATGAAATATGAAAAAGAATTCAGCAGTTTGGGTCTGCATTTTGGCAATGCGGAGGGTGTGGATGCATTAAGCGGAAAAAATGTGCTTGTTGTCGGTACGCCGCATTTGGATGAAATGGTTTACCGGTTAATTGGCTGTCATTTAGGAATGGAGGTTGAGCAGGAGGTTCTTGCCGTCAGAAAGGTAAGGTATAATGGCTATGAATTTAGTTTTATGACGTATAAAGGAGAAGCGTTAAGAGAACTGCAATTTTATTTTATTCGTAAAGAATTAGAACAGTGTATTGGGCGGGCCAGGATTCTTCGGAAAGATTGTAAGGTATTGGTGCTGTCCAATTTTCCATGTGAGCAGGCTGAACTTCACCAGGAGGATTATTTAAAGGATATAAAAGAAAAGATTATCGAAGGTGAGTTCAGTCAGCAGCCTGTCATGGCAGGAAATTTGTTGATTATGTAGCAGTAAAGAAATCGTAAGGGGAAAAGAAAAAGAAGAAAACAGAAAAAGGGAGTAATCAGGAAAATCCATAGGATGTGTTTTCCTGGAATAGAGATAAAAAGCATTAATTAGGAAAGAATCTAATTATGGGATAAACTTGAATGAGAATGGGAGCTGGATGACCGATAGCCACTGGAAACAGGAAATGGAGGCCAGCAAATACTGCTGTATTTTGGCAGTATCAGGCTGTCGGTGTGAGGGGAGCCCCCAAAGCAGGAGAGAAGGAATAGTGAAAACTCCATGCAGGGGGCGAAAAGATTTCAAGCTAAGAATTAAAATAAGAAATCAGAATATTTTTTGATTTGACAGAGAATTAGAGTATAGAAAAAATCTAAAGGGCAAATTCCTTTTCTAATTGCGCTAGAATGTGGGCAGGAAACGAGGAAAAGATGCTCATATGTGGGCAGGAAACGAGGAAAAGATGCTCATTAGTAAGTTGAGATTTTTGGGTAAAATGCAGGAGGTTTGTCCATAGAAATAAAATAGAAAAAATTGGAAATTAAAAAGATATATTATAAAGATAGAGGCATGAGATATGCAATGGATATGCAATTCATATGCAATCCATGGCCGGAAGGCCGGAAAATAGAAAATCTGCCGCTTTTTTCTTTGTAGGTTTATTATGCAGCAGATAATACTTTCCTTATAAAAGGTGCCTCAATATATCTTGAAGAGATTAATTTTTTGTGTACCCTGAACAGGAATGAATCGCAGCTAGGCTTAATCATCCACCGAATCTGTTTTGGCCAGACGTTCGGCCAAGTCCATAACAAAGGTTAAATCGCGTTCCGATAATTGACGGGCAGAGCGTTCCAGCCGGGTAAACAGGATAGATTCTGTTAATTCTTCATCGAAAAAATTTTTTGGCGTAATGTCAAAATATTCACAGATAGCAAGAAATTCTGTCATAGAGGGAAGCACTCTTCCCGATACAATGCTGTGAATATAGCTTCTGGCATGGCCTAAATCCATGCTCATCCGGTGTTCAGAAACATCTTTTTTCATGCGCAGTTCCGTAATTCGCTCCCGAATATAGTTCGCGTCCATACAATCACCCCGTTTTTATTAATCTATCATAGAGGAAATTGGATAGAAAATGCATTTTTAAAGCGTCTATTATAAAATATATTGCACGTTTTAAGATTCTATTGTATAATAGCTGCAAAAGTCTATGTCGGATAGAGGCGAATAATGGGGAACCGAATAAGAGATAGAATAAATTGTAAATCGGAGGTTAGCCTATGCAATACAGCAAATGTGGAGGGCCATTGAAACAAGGTGTAAAGTTTTGTCCATATTGTTGGAAGTCCATATCCGAAATAGGAAATAAGATAAATTTATCGAGTGAGTATCCAGAAAGCGAAAGAAATACTTCAGAAAAGAACATTGCTTATCAGCGAAGCAATAGAAAGTGATAAATACTTTGGAGAAAGAAGGATTCAGCGATATGACAAAATTAAAAAAATTTCTGATTATTGTTGTAAGCAATATGTCAATATGGTACTGGAAAAATTGATAACTATATGAATTAATTTTTTCCATAGACTGTTTATCTATATAACTATAATTGAGCAAATTTAAAATTTGTTGTTAAAACGCACAAAAAACCCAGTGTTTTGTTCTTATTTCACGGACAAAGCAACGATAAAACTTCAAAATTGTCTTTGTGATGCAGACACACTTGTATAAGATTTCAAATTTGCTCATTTACAGTATATAAAATAGGGAGGTATAGGAATGTCTATAGTAATACGAGGTAGTCCATACAAATGGAAAGTTTATTATGATAATAAAATGGAAAAATAATACATATTAAGGAGAAATAAGAAAATGAATGAGAATAATCAGGTGGATAAAGGTGGATTTTTATGGGGGGCGTTAGGTTGTTGTGTTCCTGTGGCTGGTTTAATTTTATATCTGGTATGGAAGACAAGTAAACCCAAAACAGCTAAAGCAGCAGGAATTGGTGCATTAATTTCAGTAATTGTAATCGTTGTGTTTTATGTTTTAATGGCAATACTTGGAATTGCTGTAATGGGTTCATAAAATGGGGAATTTTTTGAGGCTTTTTTTTGGCTGTCATGGAAGAGCAGATCGTTCTTTTTTCTTTCATGAAAAACAGTTCCCTATATGTGCAAGATGTACTGGTGAACTGGTAGGAATCCTTTGTGGGATTCCTACCGCCTTTTTTGTTGGATATGTTCATTGGCTAATGATAATCATAATGATGATGCCAATGATTATCGATGGTTTCATCCAATTATATACACCTTATGAGAGTAATAATGTTAAACGCTTTTTTTCAGGTCTATTATTTGGCATAGGATTAGTGTTTATTTTTGTATATTTTCACTGTGGATGTATAAAAGTTGCAGGTTTTTTCTTGAAATTGTTTATGGAAGCAGATAAGGTGGAAAAAGGAATGCAATTTTTTCTGCCATAAAAATAATAAATTTGAAAAATACTTACAGTATTATTGTTAAATTAGGTAATGAAGGCAAATGGGGAGGCTTTTAAATGATATGTCCAAAATGCAAAGCAGAACTGAATGAGAGAGAGAAATTTTGCAGTCAATGTGGAGCAAAGATGCAAAACTATTGTTTCGATTGCGGAATTGCTGTTGGAAATGCAAAGTTTTGTCCGAATTGCGGAAAGGCATTAAATGAGCCGATGAAAATCAATTATCCGGTGAAAATGAATTATTCTGCGGACTCAGAAACGAAAAAAACAAAACCAGTTTATGGAAATCCGAATAATCAAGTTGTTCAACCAGTAGTGCAGGCAGAAGATGATGTTAATTCAAATAGGCAGAATGAGCCAGATCAATATGAAGAAGGTTTAGCGGAGAAAGCGAAAAAAGAAACAATTGGAAATACGATTGCATTTTCGATTGTTGGTATTTTATGTCTGATACTTTTTGTTAATAACTGGGGATATACGGAATTAATGGAAATTGTGTTCAAATGTGCCATTGTATCTTTTTTTATTTTTGCTGTTTATTTTGCAATAGCAGCATCTATGGGATTTTATGGAGCGAATAAATATCTACATAAATATCGTCAGATGAAGCATGAAATAGGTAAAGCAGAAGCAGTAAAAATGATTGAACAGCAATTCAATCCAAACGAAGGTTTTTCTATGCTGAAAGGAAGCATGGATGCAGCAGGAAAAGGAATCGGTGCAGCAGGAGGATGTGTTGGCGGTTGTCTTAGTTCGATTATCGGTTTTTCTTTGACGATTATTATGATAATTTTAATTATGGCATTTTGTTAGGAGATACAGGTTGTTGATTAAACGAAAAGAACAGTATTTGTTGATGGCTGCATTAGGATTATATTTGATGAATAAATACTGCTTATATAAATTCCTTACAAACAATTTTATGCGTTGTTATTTTAACGATGTCATGGGAGGAATTGTATTTGGTATTACTATTCGTATAGCAAATCGCTTCTGGTTTAAGCGTGAAATTACCGTTTGGCTATATGGATTGCTGTTTGTTGTTGCGGGAATTTATTGGGAATTTATTGCGCCACTTTATATAGAATATTCAGTGGGTGATGTGAATGATATTGCTGCATATTCAGGAGGTGGATTAGGTCTTTTATTGTTATTGAAAATACTGGGAGGAAAACGATGAAATGTAGAAGTTGTGGAACAGAATTAAAGCAAGGAGCGAAATTTTGTTCACAGTGCGGAGAAAGAGTTAGAAGGTATTGTACAGAGTGCGGAAGAGAAATACCATCCTTAGAAAAAGTTTGTTTTTATTGTAGTACAAAGATATCTGAAAATGAGAGTGAAAAAGAAACGAAATCTAAGGCATTGGAAAGTACAGTAATACAGGAAGGAATTGTTTCAGAGCATCAAGTAAACTTCGCAAAAGGTAATGTAATAGAACATCAGGAAACAGATTCATTTTATGGTAATTTAACGGAATTACAAGATAATAATATACTTAACAATGATGCATCAAAGCAAATGAATACGGATACACCAGTTGCAGAGGGAACAAAAGAAAATTTTTCAGAAGAATTTCAACCATCAGGCACGAAAAGGAAGGGAAAGAAAGGCATATTTATAGGAAGTGTGGTTTTGCTTACCGCAGGAATAATTTTCTTTTTTGTATGGATAGGGAGTGGAGTAGAATTATCCGATTATATCCCGTTGTCTAAAGATGACGTGGCTAAATTTATTTCTAAACAGGGACTTACCGATGAAAATGATATTGGGGTATATAGCAAAGAGGGACTAATGATGTTTCTTACAGAAAACGGAAATATTGATATGCTTTCCATTGAATCACCAGAATATAAGTTATATGGCATTAAGGTAGGGGATGAATTTACAGTATTAGGAGATAGCAGAAAACTTTCGAGTCATAGTTTTGGATTCCTGAATGAAATAGAAGTAGAAGCAGGAAAAATTTTGTATTATGGGGCGCTAAGTATAAATAAAGATAAACCTGGTTACGGGCAAATGATTCAAATACATACGGATAAAGATGATAAAGTAACTGAGATATTTTATTCAAAAAGTGACGCAAATGAGATAGCAGAAGCCTTGAATGAATTAGGAGATGAAGGTTTAGATGATAGCTATGAAAGTGAATATATTGAGGAAGATGATAACAGCACAGAAACAAAAAACCGTCAGGAAACCTCAAGTAGACAATCTGAAAATGATAAAAAAGCTATGGACTTAGCAAAGCAATATGAGGGTGAATGGTGGGATTTAAACAGCCAAAGATGCTATATGGATGTAGAAGCAACAGGCGGAAATAAAATATCTATCGTTGTTTCATGGTCAAATGGCTATGCTGATGATGCAAAATGGGAGATGACGGGTCAGGTAAATGGAAGAAATGGGAGAATAGTTTATAAAGATTGTACACAGTATGATATACATTATGATGAATATGGAGGAGAACAGAAAACGGTCAATTATACGAATGGCAGCGGATATTTTTATTCGGGAAATGATGGATATTTGTACTGGGAAGATGAAGTTGAAGGAGCTGGGGCAGGGTGTTATTTTGAAAAAGATGAAAGTATAGGAACACAAGAAACAACAGGTTATACGGTGGATGTACCTTTAGGAAATGCAACCCGCATGTATGTGGTACAGTGTAAAGCCAGCATTACTTTGCGTAGTGCTCCATCAACGGATGCTGCAGAAATCACGCAGATTCCCTTATATGCTGCTGTAGATTATTATGGAACTTTAGATAATGGATTTGCCCAGGTAGCTTATAACGGACAGCTAGGGTATGTGCTTGGTTCTTATCTGGATTACTATGAACCACAGGTCTATACAGGGATAAAATGTCAGATAGTAAACTGTAAACAAAGCGTAACCTTACGAACCAGTATAACTGCACAGGATAAAGAAATTTGCCAGATTCCGTTGGGAACGATTATTGACTATATTGAAGAAGGTACTAATGGTTATTGCCTGGTAAATTATAATGGTATAATGGGATATGTCAAATATGAATATTTGCTTTTCCTTTGAGAATAGTAAGTGGGAGAAAAAGTAATGAAATGTAAAAATTGTGGGGAAGAATTAGATGAAATGATAAAATTCTGTCCAAGCTGTGGGGAAAAAGTTGAACGCGAAAGATATTGTAAAGAGTGTGGAACAGAATTAGAGCAATCATCAAAATTTTGTTATTTATGCGGAACACCTGTGGAAGAAGAAAATTTACAGAAAAAAGAAAAAACGAATACAGATAAGAGTGATATAACACAAAAGAAAATTATTTCTGTTCAAGATAAGAAAACAGAATTATTAAAAGAAGAGGATTCCATGGAGGGTCTTTCATTAGAACAACAGGCAACATTGCGGGCAATGTATGATAGCCATATAATAGAAGAACCTGAAGAAGAGAAGGCACAACGGGAGTTAAAACCTTTAAGATATAAAGTAGGTTTCAAATGGGCCTTATTGATTGCGTTTATTGCATTTTTCATGCCGTTTTGTACGGTTTCCTGCGGTCAACAGGTGTTGTTGTCTTCAAATGGATATGAATTAACGGGAAGTTGGGGAATGACAAGCGAACAGATGGAAATGCTTGAAGTTGTTCCAGAAGATACGGGTAATTTTCTTATTGTAATCATTCTTCTTCTGATGGTAGCGGCAGTTATTGTTGTAAATGGAAAGGTAATTCATACAGTACAAACCGGATTAGCTGCACTTTTACTCTTTATTTTTGCTCATGCTGAAGAATGGGATGGAATAAGGAGTATAGGATGTCAGGTAAAGTTTGGATATGGATATTATTTGGCGTTGATTTTTTTAATATTAGCAGCTACAGCATTTTATATGGGCACCTGTTCTCGTACAAAGGTTAGAAGAATTTTTTGTTGTTAATAGAAACAATATGGCAGGTGATATAAAAGCATACCGTATCCTCCATAAAGCAAACATAGGTCTGTTTTGCTTGTTAATTATGGTTATAGCTACGGCCGCTTATACAAACAAAGATTCATTAAGTGCTTGGAAAGCGGTATTATATAATCGGGATAAGATTCCAGATCTTAAAAATAATTTGTCCCCGGACTTAGAAAGTGAGTGGTGGGATGATGAATGGTGGGATGAATTATTTGAAGATGAAGGATAAGGTGCTGATTTAAGTTATTATTTCTCTTATAAATCATGGTATAATGGATATTTGCTTGCAAAGGAATCGGATAATTCTGTTTTCAATGACCAATGAATGGAAAAGATAGTATTTGCTTTATTTAAACCATCATGTACTTTACAAAAATGAAAAGGAGAAGTAAAAAATGAAGAAGATGAGAAAAATGTTATTTTCAATGATATTAAGTTTGATTTTATGTATACCTACTTTTGCAGCAAATGCCAGTCAGTTATCGGATTATTATGGAGGAACCTGGTGGGATTTAAACAGCCAGAGATGTTATATGGAAATTACGTCATGTGGTGATGCATTATTTATTACGGCTTCCTGGGGAAGCAGCGCATTTGAAACCCACGAATGGACAATGACAGGTATCTATAATCCCGCAACAGGTAAATACCATTATAATGATTGTGTGTCAAAACTTCGCACTTCTGACGCTAATGGGCATGATGTGACCATCATCAATTATGTCAATGGTACTGGTGCAGTATATATCGCAACTAATGGGTATTTATACTGGGAAGATTATGCGGAACAGGTGGGAATAAATTGTTATTTTGAGAAAGATACGATGGAATATTCACAAAATAAAATTATTCAATTATCTCCTGGTGATGTGGCAAATGTGATGTACTATTCAGATTCTAATGGAATAAAAATGGAATTAGGTGAATATAGTATGGGTGGTCTTTATGTTGTTTTTTCTAATGCAGTCGGGGAAGCCTGGAGAGGAGAAGAGATACAACATATTTATTTGAACAATGGCGGTTTAAGATTAGTTTTTAGTGGAATGAATTATTTGACTGGTGCAAATGATTATCTTTGTATTGACTGGCTAAGTGTAGAAAATATTGGGCATCCAAGCGTAGATTACATGTATGATAATATTGGTATTGGAGGTAGTTATACTTATTCTTATAAATTGTGGGGAAATTAAAATTCATCATTGAAGAAAGTATCTATAAAAAATTTGTTATTATCGTTATTAAAAATCATTGAACAGAATGTAAAAATCCCTAAATTCCATTATATATTATCCACTTGAATACAAGAAACTAACATAATTCAAGGAGGTAATAAAAATGGCAGCAAATGTTGAAACAATGTTTTATACCAGACAAAAGCCCTGGCATGGATTAGGGACAATGGTGCAGGAAGCACCGACATCTAAGGATGCCCTTATTCTTGCAGGACTTGATTGGCAGGTGATTCAAAAGCCAATCATAACCGAGGATGGAATCCCTATTTCGGGATTTAAAGCCAATTTAAGAGAAACAGATAACCGAGTATTGGGAGTAGTTACTGACCGATACCGCACAATCCAAAATCACGACGCCTTCGCCTTTACAGACTCCCTGTTAGGCGAGGGCGTTACTTATGAAACGGCAGGAAGTTTACAGAATGGGCGCAGGGTTTGGGTGCTTGCAAAACTACCCCAGCGCTATATTATCAGTGGGGATGAAATTACACCGTATCTGGTCTTTATGAACGCCCATGATGGTACAGGAGCAATTAAAGCAGCCATGACACCGATTCGTGTTGTGTGCATGAATACCTTAAATCTTGCCCTTTCTACGGCAAAGAGAAGCTGGTCAACCAACCATGTGGGGGATATTAGGGGAAAGCTGGAAGACGCACGATATACCCTTCTTTATGCCGATTTATATATGCAGGAGTTAGGAAAAGCCATAGATAAGCTTAACCGTCAGAAGCTTTCGGACAGAAAAGTTTACGAGTATATCGATGCTTTATTTCCACTGGTGGACAATGCATCTGAGCAGCAGAAGAAAAATCTTCAGCGGATGAAGGAAGAAGTCAAAGTAAGATATTTTGAAGCGCCGGATCTGGCTCATGTAGGAAAAAATGCGTATCGATTTGTCAATGCAGTATCCGATTTCGCTACCCATGCAAAACCTCTGCGGGAAAGAGCCAACTACCGGGAAAACTTGTTTGCAAAGACGATAGATGGCAATGCGATGATTGATAAGGCTTTTGATTTAGTAAAGGCAGGATAAGTGCAGTCGGATAAAAGGAAATCATTGTGATTGTATTCAAAAACGGAAGGTGGTATAATTAGACTTAAACAGGGAGGGAGATAAACAGATTGGCAGCAAAAGATATTATAACGAAAGAGTATATGAAGGATGCCTCGATCTTTGCCGATGCATTTAACTATTTTTTGTATGATGGAAAGCAGGTAATTGATCCGTTAAAATTACATGCGATGGATACCACAGAAATCAGTATGCCTTATGGAGAAGGCAATACGCAGTCACCCGTACAGAAGTTTCGTGACAATTTAAAGTACCTGACTGCGATGCAGGATGAATCGGCAGCATATTTGATTTTGGGTATTGAAAACCAAACGGATGTTCAGATGGCTATGCCTGTAAAAAATATGGTTTATGATGCACTACAGTACGCCGCACAGGTGGAAAAGGCTGCAAAATCCCACCGGAAAGCAGAAAAGGAACGGGCAGAAGCAAAGAAAAATGGAGAGAAAAACGAAGATTCACGTCCTGGGCCAAGTTCTAAGGAGTATTTAAGCGGCTTCTATCGGGATGACCAGTTAGTCCCGGTGATTACTTTGGTTATTCTGTTTAATCCAACACCATGGGATGGCCCAATGAGTATCCATGAAATGCTATCGGTGAAGGATGAAAAGATTCTTTCCTTTGTGCCAGATTATAAAATCAACCTGATTGCTCCGGCATACATGGATATGGAGGCGATGAATAAGCTGAAAACCAGCTTACGGGAAGTGATGCTTTATATCAAATACTCTAAAGATAAGGAAAAGCTACAGCAGATGGTTTTGTCTGATGAGCGATTTAAGCATGTGGAAAGAAATGCAGCATCCGTAATTAATGCAATAACTCATTCTAAGATAAAGTTTGATGAAAAGGAGGAAGTGGTAGATATGTGTCAGGCGATTATGGAAATGAGAGAAGAGGCAATATTGATTGGCCGAAATGAAGGTCAGGAAAAAACAGCAAAGCGTATGCTGAAATTAGGAAAAAATACAATAGAAGAGATTGCGATGTGTTCTGATCTTAGCGTTGAACGCATAAAGGAACTGAAGAATGAAATGTAAAAGTGAAGATTAGTAAAAGTGGAGATTAAAGCGAATGGGAGTGTCGAGAGGCACTCCTGTTTTTGTGCCTATGGAAGTTAGGTTGCGTCTAATGAAGAAAGAGGTAGACATGAGAAAGAGTTCAAAACGAAAAGAATTGGAAGCAATGGTAAATAAATCCATCACTAATCAGCCCGTCGGAATCATTCAGTTGAAAATGGTGCGGGAATCCCGGTCGCTTTATGGAACAGCCCCATTTACCAGTCCTGAACGGGCAGTGGAGTTGGTAAAGCCATTGCTCATCACTGCAGACCGGGAAATGGTTATTGTGATGAGCCTGACAACAAAGATGGAAGCCTTAGCGGTGGAGATTGTTGCTGTGGGTGGATTGGACACTTGCTGTTTTGATACCCGAAATATTTTCAAACATTCCCTGTTAAATAATGCAGCCTGTATCCTCTGCTTCCACAACCATCCCTCCGGCGACCCGACGCCAAGTAAAGAAGATGTTCAGATAACCAAGCAGTTGAAACAAGTAGGAGATATTCTGGGGATAAGACTGGTTGACCATATCATTATTGGGGAAGAAAGCTATTTCAGCTTTAAGGAGCATGGGGAGTTAGATGATAAACCACCAGAAAACATTGCATGAATGTATTGTATAAAAATTGTTGATGGTGTTTGTAAAAAGGCGGTAAGTACCTATAAATAAAGGAAAGAAAAATAAAGGAAAGAAAAAATAAAGGGAAGAAAATCAGAATAAGAGGGAGAAAGGAGAATACCCATGGTTGAAGTAACCCCCATTAGAGAGATGAGCCGTGAAGCATGGCTGAAATTAAGAAAAACGGGAATCGGCGGTTCGGATGCCGCCGCTATCTGTGGTTTAAATCCCTATGCCAGTGCGATTCACATTTTTCAGGACAAGATAAGTGACGAACTGGAAATAAAGGACAATGAATCCATGCGTCAGGGAAGGGATTTCGAGGATTATGTGGCAAAGCGGTTTAGCGAGGCAACCGGATATAAAGTCCGCCGTTCCCATATGCTTTACCGAAACAAAGAAAATACGTTTATGATTGCGGATATTGACCGTTTAATCGTTGGGCAGGATGCCGGGTTAGAGTGCAAGACAGCCAGTGCCTATAACAGCGATAAATGGAAGGATGGACAGATTCCTCCCCATTACCTGCTTCAGTGTCTTCACTATATGGCAGTAACCGGAAAGCGGGAATGGTATATCGCTGTAGTTATCCTGGGACGAGATTTCCTTTATCAGAAAATTACTTGGGATGATGAAGTTATCCAGAAATTAATTGCCATTGAAAAAGCCTTTTGGAATCAGCACATCCTTACCGGACGTATGCCTGCACCAGATGGCTCAAAAGCCTGTGACGAACTGCTTAACCAGTATTTCCACACCGCAAAAAAGAAGAGCAGCATTTCTTTAATTGGTTTTGATGATAAGCTGGAACGAAGGGAAGAACTTCTGCAGATGAAGGAAAAGCTGGAACAGGAGCAGAAACAGATTGAGCAGGAAATTAAACTGGCAATGCAGGACAATGAACTGGCCTTTACCGAAAAATATCGGGTAGCATGGAGCAACGTGGAAACAACGAAGCTTGATACTAAGCGAATGAAACAAGAAAACCCGGAAGTCTATCAGGACTTTGCCCAGACCACAACGAGCCGACGGTTCAGCATTAAGGCAGCATAAATAACCCAGATAGCTGCAGGAAAGCTGTCTGGTTCGTTTAGATTAAGGAAGTGTAAAGTATAAATAACAATAAAATTACCCGCTTAATGGATTGCTGTGCTTCCATAAGCGGGTTGTTCTTTGAAAGCACAAAAAGCAAAGAATTAAGAAATAAAAAACAAGGAAGGAGAAATAAGGATAATGGAAGATGTATCCATCCGGCTTTTACGTGCAGAGGAAATCGAGTGCCGGGTAGCAATGATAAATGAGAAAGGGTTAAGCCTCCTGTTATTTAAGGATGCAAGAGTAGACCAGAAGCTCTTAGATGAAACCTTTACGCCTTTTGACTGGAAGCGAAGTCATCAGGTGATTGACGGGAACCTGTATTGTACGGTTGAGGTATGGGATAAGGAGAAAAAGCAATGGATAGGCAAACAGGATGTCGGGACAATGAGTTATACCGAAAAGGAAAAAGGCCAGGCATCCGACAGCTTTAAGCGGGCCTGTTTTAACTGGGGGATTGGCAGAGAGTTATATACTGCCCCGTTTATCTGGATTCCAGCAGAGAGGGTAAAAATACAAAAGAAAGAACGAGAGCAGAAGTATTTTACATATGACCGCTTTAGCGTCTGGTCAATTCATTATGACGAAGAAGGAAAAATGAATGCCGTTATGATTGTCAACCAGAAAAATGAAATTGTGTACTCCATGGATGCAAGAGTTCTGGATATGGGTGCAAAAGAGGCAGGAAAAAATCAGACAGCAGAAAAGCAGGCAGTAGGAAAGCAGGCAGCAGGAAAAATGGTTGAAAAGGCAGAAAGAAAAGCTGAAAATAAGACCGAGCAGGAAACAGCAAACAAGATAGAAGAAAAGACTGAAAATAAAGCCAAACAAGAAACGGCAAATAAGGCAAACAGTAAGACCACAAGAGGTAAGGAAGCAGTACAAAAAGAGATAAAGGAAACGTTTTCAGGAGATGAACAAAGTCTTGGGGCGACGCCTGCGCTTACGAAAAGACAACGAACCGTACTGGAAAAAGAACTGGAACGGACGGGCGTTGCCTTGGATGCTGTATTAAACCGCTACCATTTGGAGTCGGCAGAGCAGATAAATGAGGAAATTTATAAGAAAGCTATTGAATGTTTGCGAAAGTCAAAGAGTAGGGAGGCAGCATAGGGTAATTCGATAAAGTAACGGATAACAATGAGCAAGAAAAAAGAAACAAAGTGAACTCAGGCAAATATGGCAAATAAAAAATCAATTCAGGAGATGAAGAAAATGAAAGAAAAGTATAAGCTGATGGAAGGTGATGGTCGGGTGCTTTCTATGCTGCAGGAGGAAAGTATTGACTGTATTATTACCGATCATCCATGGTTAGATAAGTTATCCAATAAAGGCGGAAACCGTTCCTTTGCCAATTACGAGTGTTTTCTCTATGAACAAAAGGACTTTGAGGAAAAGGCAAGAGTATTAAAGCCAGGTTGCTTTCTGGCAGAATTTTTGCCTGCCGAAAATGAGAATAATTATGAGCAGATTTTTCAGATTAAGCAATTTGCCAAAGCAAGCGGCTTAGATTATTACTGCAAGGTGAGCTGGAAGAAAGGAAATTTTGTCAGCAATACTGGTCGGAAGGCTAAGAATACCCAGGATATTATGATATTCAGCAAAGGAAAGGCAAGAAATCTTAGATTAGATGCCAAAAAGACAAAGGCACTGGGAAGGCTCTGTTATATGAGCGGAGCAGCAGGGATGCTTCCAGCGATGTTTGATGTGGAGCCAGTTCCCAGAAGTCAGAAAATACACCAGAGCGAATTGCCGGTAGAGTTATGTGAGAAATTACTGGAATATATTACTCTGGAAGGCGAAATTATTTTAGATCCGTTTGCCGGAAGCGGGGCAATCGGTATAGCAGCAATAAGAAAAGGCAGAAAGTGTATAATGATTGAAAAATTACCAGAAAATGTAAAGAAAATCCAAGCCAGGTTTGCTGCGGAAATGGACATTTCTGGTATACAGAGAAGGAAGAGGATTGGATAGAAGAAGTTCTGATGGAAGGCAGATGAGAAAAGCAAAAAAGAAATAAGCAAAAAAGAAATAAGAAGAAAAAAATAAGCCGGTAAGAAATAAGCAGATGAAGAAACCATGTGATATGCGATAATTCGATAAGGCAAGGGGAGGAAGTGAATGCCCATGGTTAAAGACTGGATGAGAAAGAAAGGATACAGGTACGTTCGAAGGAAATATGCACAGTTTAAGTGTAAGATGCTGTGCCAAAAGAAACGGGAGATTTGGGAGGGATGCCAGAAAATCTTGTTTTACGGCTGTGTGATGGAGTATTTCCAATAAAGAAAAGAATATGCAGAACATCACTGGAAAATTTTGCCATCTATTCATGAACCTGTTGCGGCAATGTGGGCCTGTTATATTAAAAATGAACATTTGGAATATTTAGCCTGGAAGGAGATTGAAAAGATACTGGATGAACTGGAACGCCGGGAGCAGGGAAAGCACCGGGAATGGAAAGCGTGTGGTTAAAATAGAATATCGATTGTCTATTGTCATGGATGATGTACAAGGAGAGAAAAGAAAATGTATTTGGAAAAGTTATTTGGAGAAAATCTTACCCCAGAAGTAAAAGAAATACTGACCCTATTGTTATCGGAACAAATGACCCGGTTAAGTCGAAAAGAAGAAAAGAAAAATCCCGAAAAATACCAGGAAATAAATGAAACCTTAGACCAATGGGAACAGATGGTAAAAGAAATGTCCCCGGAATTAGAAGAGAAGAACAGGGAGTTTTTGGATTGGCTCATTGGATGGCATGGGGATGAACTGGAATCCTATTATCTGTCAGGGTTTTGTGATGGAATACGATTATTTCGGTGGATAATGAAGCTGTAGGGCAAAGCAGATAAAAATGCAATGAATATCGAGTAAACCCTCATACGCCCACAAGTGAGTGCACCACCATAAATAAACGTCTGCTGGGCGCACTTGGCATCCCTGAATTGATGCCGTCTAATCGGCGGCGGACGTTTAAAGTAAAGCTGTGGCGGCGGGAGAGAATACCCGCCGCTATTTGTATACCCTTTAGGGAACGGATAAATATGTGTCTTTTAGGTACTTATGAAGTTATGTTTTTCCGAATAGCGTTGGTGTTTGTTCGATAAGATACATCAACCAAAAGTAAAGAAGAAAGGATAGGGAAAAAGAACAAATGATGGAAAATAAGGAGAAAACAACAAGATTAGATGGCCAGAAGGAGATATTAGAGGCGCTTAGACAGGAAGTACAGAAATTGTGTACTGTTGATGATAAGGTAGAGATTCAGGAAATGGTGAAGAATAATGGCGTGGTGAAGTTGGGAATGACGATTCAGGAACAAGGAAAGCCAGTTAGTCCGCTGATTTATCTGGAGCCGTATCTGAGAAGTTTGAATGAGGGTACTGCGATAGAAGAAACGGCACAGTCGATTTATGTGGTTCATCGGAAATGCCGTGGGCAGGAGTTAGCTGCTGCCAATGAATTTTTCCAGGCGGAGTTGGTAAGAGAAAAAGTGATTTACCAACTGGTTAATCTGGAGAAAAACCGGGAAATCCTGGAAACGATGCCGTATCGGGTAATTGGGGAAGATTTGGCAGCGTTGTTTGCTGTTTTATGGGAAAAAGATGATACGGGGATAATGACGATAAAAATTAAACAGGAACATATGCGTTATTGGCAAATCGATGAAGATACACTTTGGGAATGGGCAGCCAGGAATACGCCCAGACGGTTTCCGGTTATTGTGAAAAGCTTAGAGGATGTGCTTAAAGATTTACTGAAAAAGCAGATGGAAAAGAGCGGGATTAGACTGAATGAAGAGGCATGGGATAAACTGCTGGATAGTCACAGGAGCCAGACTAAAGAAAAGGAATTTATCCAGTCTAAAGTGTATGTGCTGACTAATCGATACAACACCTGGGGAGCATCGGCTATTCTCTATCCAGAAGTATTAAAGACCATAGCGCAGAAACTTGGCGGAGATTTGCTCATCCTTCCATCCAGTATCCATGAAGTCCTTTTTATGCGGCGGGAAAACATCCCGGAATATCATGTGCTGGCAGAGGTGGTGAGGGAAGTGAATAAGAAGGAAGTGCTGCCGGAGGAAGTTCTTTCGGATTCCTTGTATCTGTACAGCGGTAAAGATGATTCTTTCTGCCGGGTAGTGGATTTATCGAAAGCGTGAAGTGATGCTTTTATTCGAAACAAGAATTTTGTTTGGTTTTAGAGCGCAGATGTGTTATACTTTTACCTATAGAAGAATGACAGGATTGGATAAAGTGATGTCAGATAGTAAAGGAATTGTTTTATTGAATCATGGACAGGAAAACAGAAAATTTATAGAATGGAGAGGTAAGTGAAATGTCAGACTTTTTGATGAAGCCGAAGGTGGACTACGCATTTAAAGAGATTATGATGGATGAGCAGGCCCGGATTGGTTTCCTGTCAGCAGTGCTGAAGCTGAACCCAAAAGAGATTAAGGAAACACAGATACTCAATACGAACCTGAGAAAACAGCGGGAAAAGGAAAAACTGGGAATCCTGGATGTAAGGATTCTGATGAACAATCATACGGAGATAGACATTGAAATTCAGTTGTCAGCGATTAGTGTATGGGCGGATCGGGCATTGTTCTATCTGGCAAAGATGTTTACGGATCAGATTCATTCTGGGGAAGATTATACGGTGTTTAAGCGGTGTGTAAGTATAAGTATCTTAGATTTTGATCTTTTTGCGGATGAATCGGAATTTTATTCCTGTTTTCATATCTGGGAGGACACACGTCATTTCCTGTATACAGATAAGATGGAGTTTCATGTATTGGAACTGCCTAAGCTGCCAAAGGAGTTAAGAGAGGACAGCAGCGATATAGAATTGTGGGGAAAGTTTATTAATGCAGAACGAAAGGAGGATTTTGTTATGTTGGCAGAAAAAAATGTATATATCGGAAGCGCTTACAAGCATTTACAGGTTATTAGTCAAGATGATGAAAAGCGTATGGAATATGAAGCCAGAGAAAAGGCTATTCGGGATTATAACCAGATTATACTGGAAGCAGAGCAGCGGGGAGAAGCTAGAGGAGAGGCTAGAGGAGAAGCTAGAGGAGAGGCTAGAGGAGAAGCTAGAGGAGAAGCTAGAGGAGAAGCTAGAGGAAGAGCGGTAGAAAGAATAGAAAGTATACGAATACTTATTGCTGATAATATTGAAGAAGGAGTTCCTGGGGAAAAAACGATAGCAAAATTGCAAAAACATTATCATTTGAGTGAAAATGAAGCGAAGCAGTATTATGAAAAATTTTCCTAAAGTGATGGGGAGTGATATGTTGGCAGAAAAAAATGTATATATCGGAAGTGTCTACCAGCATTTACAGGTTATTAGTCAAGATGAAGAAAAGTGGTTGGAATATGAGGCCAGAGAAAAAGCTATCCGGGATTATAACCAAGGGATGCTTGAAGCAGAGCAAAGGGGAGAGGTAAGAAGAAAAGCAGAAGGAAAAAAGAAATTGAGTGTGTCAATAAGTTAAATGCTATGTTAATTAATGACAAACGCTATCAAGATTTGGAATGTTCTGTACATGATGTTGATTTTCAAAAATATTTAATGTCAGAATATAAAATTTGAAATTCGCAATAAGCAAATATATTCTTTTTCATATCTGCGAGGACACACGTCATTTCCTGTATACGGATAAGATGGAGTTTCATGTATTAGAACTGCCTAAACTGCCAAAGGAGTTAAGAGAGGACAGCAGCAATATAGAATTATGGAAAATACTTATTAATGCAGAGCATTTGGCGGCGAAAAAGGGAGTATATTGAATATGCGGGAATACCCGCTAAAAAGTAGTAAAAAATAAAAAACTATCAAAAAAACGGGGAATAAACAGATTATTGTTTATTCCCCGTTTTTTGGCAGAAGTAAAAAAATTTGTCTTGAAAAAATAGATAAATCAAGAAAAAAATAGGAATAAATTTGAATCATTTTTTATGTTTAAGAAGTTTGTTTGAATTGAGAAATTGGGTACTCTCTAAGAAATTATCCACGCCGAATATATGTTCAGGGTCATATAGGGAAAGCGTATTGAAAAGCTGAAGAAGCAGTTCAGTTAAAAATTGGTTTTTGAATGATTTATCATTTAGATTAAAAATGGTTTTTGATTTTTGAGGATAACATTTGTATGTTTCTGTCCAAGCTAAACATAATTTATCTTGAAATGTTAGAATTTTATTATATTGGTTAAAGATATTGCGAAATTTATGGTCATTGATAGGATCTTGATGATTCAAAATTCGTTCGAAGTCAAAAAAACGTGCATGACAGTTCCTCCTTTTAATTATTCACAGTATATCAAATATGAATCTTTCCGTCAATCATTGAAATAGTATTATTTTAATAAATTATAAAAAACGAACAATATTAATCATGGAAAATGTTATATTATAAAAAATCAAAGGCAAACAAAAAATGCGGCTAAAAAATTTTTGTAGTGTTTCATACTTATGGCGAAAGGGGGAATGGGGAATGTTCGAAAATGCGAACGAAAAAAATTATTCCCATATTTGGGGAGGGGTGTGTAAGAATAAAGAAAATTAACAGGTTTGATTATGCCGATGCGAAAAGCGGCTCAGATGTTTACCGTGTTTGTCTGCCCTATGGTTTTATTTCGGAACAGTTATCCGATGAGGTTGTAAATTGGAACAATGAAGAGTCCGTATTTATTGCCGCAGACACCGGCTTAGGGAAAAATACATTTGTGGAGCAAATCCTGATACCGAAAATCAGAGAATTAGGAGGGAAGATTTTATTACTAAGCAATCGGGTGGCACTTGGACGCCAGGAAAAAAGGCGGTTGGCCAAAATTTTTAATATGGAAGAAATCCTGGAAGATTATACGGACACAGGGCTCGATAAACTGATTAAATTTGGATGTCTGACGGTGGTGTCTTATCAACAGTTGGGAGCAAAGATAAATGAAAATAGTGCACCCCTGAAGGAGGTGAAAAAAGAATTTTTTGATTTTGTTATTATGGACGAAGTGCATTTTTTCCTCGGTGATTGCAGCTTTAGTCCGCTGACGGATATAATTTTGAAGTTTATAATTAAAAATTTTCAGAATTCGATGCGACTTTATATGACCGCGACGCCAGAGCAAATTTTTTCCGTGTTAAAGCAAAAGGATATAAAGCTGGTGAAAGAGCAGAATGAATTTATTGCTAGGAAACGAAATTGGATGTTTTATGAGTTTGCCCACGATTTTTCATGGATTCAGCCCAAAGCGTTTGCTGACTTGCGTGATTTGGCGGATATTATACGGCAAAATCAAGGCAAATGGCTAATTTTTGTAGATAGTATTGCAATGGGAAATGAATTGAAAGATTTGCTTGGTGAAGGTGTTTTATTGACGGCTGAAAGTAAAAATCCAGAAGATCCTACATATCCTGTTTTTTCTCAGATCGTAAAAAGAGAAAGGTGCAATGAGCGTGTTATAATTGCAACATCTGTCCTTGAAAACGCTTGTTTATGATTATCCGTTTTGGAACGATATGTACGAGCAAAGCAAAAATGGTGAAGAATTTGTTATGCTTAAAGAAAAATTTTTCTGGATTGAAAAGGAATTTCAGGCAGAAGATTTCGTGAGCAGAAAGGAGTATGAGAAATCCCACAAAAATTTAATTTCTTTTCTGGAACAAAAGGTAGGAACTCCTATGATGCCAGAAGAAAAAGTAATGTTTGCAGTGGAGTTTTCGCAGTTATTTAAGGCAGTTTATGGAGCCAGGAATGTGGATAAGAGTCAAGACCAAGTTTACGGGTTAAATATTATAAAAAAATGCCTCGATGAACAAAATTTGCCATTTACTGTAATAAATAACAAAAATCAATGGACAGTAGAAAAAATTGAAAAATAAAATAATTATTTAAAAAAGGAGAGATATAAACTTGGCGGATTTGGGTAATAAAGTGAAAATAAAGACGATTTAAGCCGATAAAACCAAGAAATATAATGTAAAAAATCCGGTTTGGTTCATGAGTTAGGAGGTGAAGAAATGAAAATCTATATTCATATTGTACACAGAAAATAATTTTTCATAGGACACAATAATATCATGAAACTGTCGCTGATATTTTCCATATAAATAAAAGAAAAAGGAAATTTATATGGAAGTGTCCGCGGCATCAAAGGAGGTATCACGAATGAAAAAGCAGCAGAAAGAAAAGGATATTCTCTGTCAGATTGCAGTTTTATTGACAAGAGAAAAATTTCTGAATCCAGAGGAGCATGTTCGTTTTCTTGCTTTATTGAGGGAGGAAACATAAATGGCTTTATTACGTGCAGTATTTTATTGCCGATGCAGTACAGAAGAAGAAAGCCAGGTGGATGCTTTAAATAAGCAAATTTTAGAAAGTGAAGCCTGTATCGGGGAGCAGGGATGGTGCCTGGTTGACCGCTATGTGGAATCGAAAAGCGGAACAACCACGAAGGGAAGAAATGAATACAATCGTTTATATGAAGATTTGCTTGCTGATAAGTTCGATATTATTGTCATTAAAAGCCAGGATCGTCTTATGCGTAATGTGAAGGACTGGTATCTTTTTCTGGATAGGATGCTGGCCAGGGGTAAGCGCCTTTTTATGTATCTGGAAAGGAAATTTTATTCAACGGATGATGCGCTGATTACCGGGATTAAGGCAATTCTGGCAGAGGAATACAGCAGAGAATTAAGCAAAAAGATTAATAATGCGCACCATCATCGTCAGAAGAACGGCGGAAAAGCTATGCTGAATTCACGGGTGTTTGGATTCTGTAAAAAACCCGATGGAACGCTTCTTATTGTGGAAGAAGAAGCAGAGATTATACGAAAAATATATGCTTACTGTGCGGCTGGGTATGGCAGCCGCACGATTGCCAATATCTTTTTAAACCAGGGCTATGTAAAACGTACAGGAAATGTTCTGACCGCCGGTGCGGTTCGAAAAATTATTCGAAATCCTCTCTATATGGGAACCATGGTGATGAATCGCCGGCATTATGATTTTGAAATGAAAAGGACAATTAATCTCCCGAAAGAAGAATGGATTTATCATAAAGGTATAGTTCCTGCGATTGTGGACAGTGTATTGTGGGAACAGGCGAATCAGGCCATGAATAAGCGGGTCAGGAATTTTCAGCAGGATAGTTCTATGCCATCCGGCAGTAATCAGGAAAGAAAAACAGGACGCTATAACTTATCCGGGAAATTGGTCTGTGCAAACTGCGGGAAACCGTATTACCGAACGTGGCGGCATCGTTATAAGAGTAAAGATAGTATGGTGATTGAGTGGAAATGCAGTAATTATCTGGAAAAGGGGAGAATAGGCAGCGAGTGTACATGCAAGGCAAGAAAAGTAAAAAAAGAATTTCACGATGGATGCAACAATGTGCATTTGGAGGAAAATACGGTGTATGCTCTTCTTGAACAAGTAAGCAGGCAATACTACCATATGGAACAGGATAAAGACAGTATTGTTCTTCACGCCGTTCAAATTTTGCGAAAGGTGCTGGGAAGCAGAGTGGATAACCATGAATGGGAACAGATACAAAAGGAGGAAGAGCGTTTAAATCAGCAGAAAGATTTTCTTCTGACAAAGTTTTTAGAAGGGGTGATTGCCGATAAAGACTATCGAAGAAAAGATAATGAACTGGAGGAAAGTTTGTCCAGAATTCAGAGAAAAAAGGAAGAATGGAAACAGAAGGAATGGGAAAAGAAAAGCCTGGAACAGAGAATTGAACAGATAAAAACCAGGCTGGAAAGCGGAGGAGTGGAAAAAGCTGCTGCCGTACAGATGTTGGAAGATATTCGGGAGATTCGGGTACATGAGTGGCAGCTTGAATTTTGTTTTGATCCGATGCGTATACTCCATATATCGGATACAGACAAAGACAACACACAGATGCTTCAGGAAATATTACATAAAGAGTTTACACTATGGGTTGATTACCCATTTTCCCCGGAAACAGAGCGTGGGAGGTATCTGGATCGGCGGAGGATTATGGAACAGATAAAGAAAAATCCCTCATCAACTGCAAAAAGTATTGCCAAAGAGATGGGGCGTTCGATGTATATGGTAAGAAACCGTATCGTGGAATTGACCGAAGGAGGCTACCTGTACTTTAACGGAAGGGGCGGACATGGCGTGTGGGAAATAATCAAAGAACTTCCAGAGAAGGAAAAAGCATTTCAAGACGGAGGATTATAAGTCTGGACGGGGAAAGGTAATCCCCGTCGGACGAAGTCCGCCCGTCCCGAAGGGATATGGTTTGTAAAGGAAATCCATCAGAAAGAAGTATTGACTGAAGATGTGTTTTCTGATTCTGTTTATCTGTATAGTAAAAAAGATGATTCTTTTTGCCGGGGAGCTGGAAATCGTAGGAGAGATGCAAGATATATGTAGCACATGATCTTGTAGAAAGGTTTGCAGAATTTGGTTTGGTTTTGCATGGCTTTTGTAGAACAGATATGTTATACTCTTAATATAGAGGAAAGATTATTTGCAGGAGAATAAAAAGATAAAGAAATGGGGAAATAACAGATGGCAGAATTTTTAATGAAGCCCCGTGTGGACTATGCATTTAAAGAGATTATGATGGATGAGAAGGCCAGGATAGGTTTTTTATCGGCGATGTTGAAATTAAAACCGGAAGAGATTAAAGAAACACGGATGCTTAATACCAACCTTAGAAAGCAAAGCGAAAAGGAAAAACTTGGGATTTTAGATGTAAGAATCTTGATGAATGATAACACCGAGATTGATATTGAAATTCAGCTTGCTGCAATGAATATCTGGGCAGACCGGGCATTATTCTATTTGGCGAAGATGTATACGGAACAAATTAGCGCCGGGGAAGATTATAATGCATTTAAGAAATGTGTAAGTATTAGCATTTTAGATTTTAAACTTTTTGAACATGATCCTGAGTTTTACTCCTGTTTTCATATTTGGGAGGATTCACGGCATTTTCTGTATACAGATAAGATGGAGTTTCATGTATTAGAACTTCCTAAATTGCCGAAAGAATTAAAAAAGGACAGCAGCGATATAGAATTATGGGGAAAGTTTATCAGTGCAGAGCGAAAGGAGGAGTTTGATATGCTGGCAGAAAAAAACGCATATATCGGAAGTGCTTACCAGTGTTTACAGGTTATTAGTCAGGATGAAGAAAAGCGGTTGGAATATGAGGCCAGAGAGAAAGCTATCCGGGATTATAACCAGATTATGCTGGAAGCAGAGAAGCGGGGAGAGGCACGAGGAGAAGCAAGAGGAGAGGCGCGGGGAGAAGTTAGAGGAAGAGCACAAGGAAGAGAGGAAGGAATTGAGCGTGTCAATAAGTTAAATACTTTGTTAATTAGTGACAAACGCTATCAAGATTTAGAACGTTCCGTAAATGATGTAGATTTTCAAAAACATTTAATGTTAGAATATGGAATTTGAACTTAGCGGCAAGAAAAAGTTTCTGTTTCTACATCAGGGAGTTTTCTGTTATTTTCTGCATATGGATAAGATGGAGTTTTATGTATTGGAACGGCAGTCTGCACCCGATAAGGTATAGTTGGAAAAAGGAAAGGAGGCTGGATGATATATGGTTAGAACCATAGGAATAGGTTGTCAGGATTTTGAAAAAGTAAGAAAAGAAAGATTATTTTATATCGATAAAACCAATTTTATTCGGGAATGGTGGGAAAATGCAGACGATGTGACATTGATTACTCGTCCAAGAAGGTTTGGAAAAACTCTGAATATGAGTATGTTGGAGAAATTTTTTTCTATCCAGTATGCGGGACAAGGGGAATTATTTCAGGGATTAAAGATATGGGAAGATGAAAAGTACAGAAAACTCCAGGGAACTTATCCTGTGCTTGGGATTAGTTTTGCTGATGTAAAAGAAACAACATATGAGCAGGTAAGAAAAAGAATCTGTCGTATGATTAAAGCACTTTATAATAAATTTGATTTCTTATTAAAAAGCGATTTTTTGAATGAAAATGAAAAAAAGGATTTTGAGCATATTTCGGTTGATATGGAAGATAATGAAGCTGCTTGTTCGTTAAAGATGTTGTCAGATTATCTGTGTCGCTATTATAATAAGAAGGTAATTATTTTATTGGACGAGTACGATACGCCGATGCAGGAAGCTTATGTTAATGGCTATTGGGATGAACTTGTTTCATTTACCAGGAGTATGTTTAATGCTACGTTTAAAACCAATCCTTATATGGAGAGGGGGATTATGACTGGCATCACCAGGGTGAGCAAAGAATCCATTTTTTCTGACCTGAATAATCTTGAAGTGGTTACTACGACATCCAATAAATATGCAGAGTATTTTGGATTTTTAGAAGAGGAAGTTTTCACGGCATTAGATGAATTTGGCTTGTCTGAACGAAAGAAAGAAGTCAAGATTTGGTATGATGGTTTCTCTTTTGGAAAAAGGAAAGATATTTATAATCCATGGTCGATCTTGAATTATTTAGATAAAGGACAAATAGAAACATATTGGGTAAATTCCAGTTCAAATAATCTGGCAGGGAAGTTAATTCAGGAAGGGACAAAGCAGATAAAACAGGAGTTTGAAAATTTGCTGCAGGGAAAATGTATAGAAATTGATATTGATGAGCAGATTGCCTATAATCAGCTAAAAACAAAACGCAATGCTATTTGGAGTATTTTGCTTGCGGGAGGATATTTAAAGGTAATAAAAAAAGAACTGAATCAAAAGAGTGGACGTTGGTATTACACCATGTCATTAACAAACAGGGAAGTATATCTTATGTTTGAGCGTATAATTCAAGATTGGTTTTCAGAAAGTGAAGAAAATTATAATGATTTTATTAGAGCATTATTGCAGAATAATATTAAGGCAATGAATGTGTACATGAATCGAGTAGCACTGACTACGTTCAGCTATTTTGATACAGGAAAGAAGCCTTCTGACGAAGAACCAGAGCGCTTCTATCATGGTTTTGTATTAGGGTTAATGGTAGAATTATCTGGCCGATATATCTTGACTTCGAATCGGGAAAGTGGTTTTGGGAGGTATGATGTAATGCTGGAACCTTTATATCCAGAGAAAGATGATGGAATAATTATAGAGTTTAAGGTATTGGATAAAGATGAAGAAAAAGAACTTTCTGATACAGTGGAAGCGGCATTAAAGCAGATTGAAGAGAAAAAATATGAAACAGCATTAACCGCAAAAGGAATACCAAAAGAAAAAATCAGAAAATACGGGTTTGCCTTTAGCGGAAAAAAAATATTAATTCAGGGAAAGTGATTTTTTAAATTGTATCCGAATAAACGGCAGATGTTAATTAAGCATCTGTCTGGAACCGGGAAGGCTTAGGGGAAGCAGTTAAAGAATTGCTGGCAGAATCGAACGCATTTTTGAAATCATCAAAAATACTTAGAAAGATGAACGAAATTGAGTTGTGATTGCATGATAAATGATAATTGGTTATCTTAATGAAAGGATATGCAATCGTATCTGTATGTATCCTCAGCTAAACGTCTGCGACCCATACGTAATTAAGTACCCCAAACCTGCCCGGCTGGATAAGAATTCGCCGATAATTACGCCCACCAGGCAAAGCCCGATATTGACCTTCATGCTGCTGATGATCAGCGGGATGGAAGAGGGCAGGAGGACTTTTGCCAGAACATCTTTTTTGGTTCCGCCCAGGGAGTAAATCAGCTTGATTTTTTCCGGGTCGGTCTGGGAAAAACCGGTGTGCAGGGTGAGGATGGAGCCAAAGAGGGCCACGGAAACGGCGGCGACGATAATGGTTTTGGTGTTATTGCCCATCCATACTAAAAACAGCGGAGCCAGGGCGGATTTGGGCAGGCTGTTTAAAACGACCAGATAGGGTTCCAGGATTTCTGACATGGCCCGGCTTGACCAGAGGAGGAGAGCGCAGGCCAGGCTGATTAGGATGACCAGAAGAAAGGAAACCAGGGCTTCCATCAGGGTGATTCCCGTGTGCACGAAAAAGGAACCGTCGGCAAGCATGGAATAAAAGTATTTTCCAATCATGGACGGGCTGCTGAAAATAAAGCTGTCAATCCAGGAAAAAGAAGCTGCCAGTTCCCAGAGTGCCAGAAAAAGAACCATCAGCATCGTGCGGACGATTCTTACCTGTCTGCGGTGAAGAAGCTCTTCTGCCAGATAATGTTCCTGGGCCAGGGAAAGAACAGAGAAGAATTTATGCTCCATCATGTTTTAACTCCTTCCAGATAAGATTAAAATAGTCCTTAAATTCCGGTGCATTTCTGGAACGCATGGGCGTGCGCTCCTCCATGGCAAAGGTTACGGGAACCAATTTTTGTACCCGTCCGGGGCGTTTGGACAGTACAAGAACCTGATCTGCCATGCTGATGGCTTCGGACAGATCATGCGTAACAAGAATCGCTGTTTTTTCCTCTTTTTTAA
>ERZ808037.570-NODE-570-length-32382-cov-5.580591_pt1 | contig 32382 bp, 27 predicted proteins | sample MGYA00380190_ERZ808037 | MGnify/ENA primary metagenome ERZ808037 (study PRJEB31490, sample SAMN06133399) | mouse gut metagenome | isolation source: J9 | host: mice | place: China: Chengdu | collected 2015-05 ...
CGAGGATTTCATGCGGCATATAGACCATGGCAAAGCCGACGGGTGCATTCTGGCTGTAATACGTAATATCAATCACCGCCACGATACTGGAAGGCTTAAGCTTTAACACCTCCTGGTGCTTGCGCGTAGCGGGCTGGAAGCCGATGGTGGTCGTTATCCGGTCAATGGGACGGACACAAAAATCAATGATGGGATTTCCCACCTTTTCCAGCCCGTTTGACTCCAGATCCTGGTTGGAAAGGACGATATTTCCCTTTCCCTGATGATTTCCGATTAATCCGTCCTCCTGCAGAAGGAGCATTGCCTGCCGTAAGGTTCCCCTGCTCACTTTAAACTGCTCTGCCAGGATATTTTCCCCGGGAAGCTTATCCCCCGGCTTATACTTTCCTTCTTTCAGCCACTGGCAGATGGTTTCATACACGGTTACATATAAAGGGATTTTTACGTTTTTTTCTTTGATCACATTCTTCATCACAGGTATATACTCCTTCCATCACTTGTTTTACTGGTAGTATAAACCTAATCAACCAATTTGCCAAGGGCTTCCGGTCCTTTTACCCGTTTTCCGACAAATAAAAGAATCAGCAGGGTGATGATGTAAGGAAGCATCTGGACAATCTGCGAAGGGATGGACAGATCGGTGAGGTAAAATCTTGCAGCCTGAGCTACAGCAAAGACCAGTCCGGCAAGCAGGGAGCCGACGGGCTGCCATCCGCCGAAGATATTTGCGGCAAGTCCCATAAATCCACGTCCGGCGGTCATATCCGTGACAAACAGGTTATTCTGTGACAGGGAAAGATAAGAACCTGCAAGCCCTGCGATTGCCCCGGCGGACATCATGGCAATATAGCGATAGCGGTTGACCGAAACCCCGGCAGTCTGTACGGCGTGGGGCTGGTCGCCGATGGCCCGATAGCGCAGGCCGAATTTCGTCTTGTAAAACAGCACCCAGACCGCAGCGACAATAATGAGCATCCCATAGAGATAGGGCGACTGATTTTTAAAGAATGCGCCGGCAATGGGGATATCCGCGATCACCGGAACCGTTACGTTTGCCACCGCCTTTACCGGGTCGGACATGCCTTCCGTATGCCAGATTGCCTTTAATAAAACCGCGGTAATCCCGCTGGCAAAAAGATTCACGCCCACGCCGACTACGGACTGGTGCGCCTTCCATTTTAAACAAAACAGCGCATACACCCATCCGGTCAGCGCTCCGGCAATCACCGAAACCACTACCCCTAAAAACGTTTCCCTTGCGGATAACGGTAATCCGGTCAGACAGGGACATCGTTTCGTTTAACTTGTGGGTGATAAAGATAATGGTCTTTCCGTCCTTCTTTAACTGCCTGAGAATCTTAAACAGTTCCTCAACCTCCTGCGGCGTAAGAACTGCCGTGGGTTCGTCCAGAATAATAATATCCGCCCCACGGTAAACTGTCTTTAAGATCTCCACCCTCTGGCGCATTCCCACCGAAAGATTCACCACTTTTTCGTGCAAATCAATCTGAAAACCAAAGCGGTTAATCAGTTCCGAAACCTTTTCTTCACACTTTTTCGGGTCTAAAAACAGCCCGCCCTGTTCCTTTCCGATAATAATATTTTCCAGTACCGTAAGCTGGTTCACCAGCATAAAATGCTGATGCACCATCCCGATCCCTAAGGCATAGGCATCGTTTGGATTGGCAATCGCCGCCTTTTTTCCATGGATAAAAATCTCCCCCTCGTCCGGGTGATACAGGCCGAAAAGAATATTCATCAGCGTACTCTTTCCCGTGCCGTTTTCTCCCAAAAGACAATGGATTTCCTGCTGCTCCACGGTAAAATCAATCCCGTCATTTGCCCGCACAGGGCCGAAGCACTTGACAATTCCCTGCATCTTAATTGCATCCATTATGCTGTCCCCTTTCTTATTTTTCCAGTGTATTCGGAACTTTAATTTCCCCGTTTACAATGCCTTCCCGAATCTCATCTAACCGCAAAAGTACACGCTCGGGAACCTGAATATTGCTGCCTTCCACCGTAAAATCCACGCCGCCGATAAAACCAATGGTGGTGCCGTCCGAAAGCCTGGCGTCGATTTGTTCCTGTTTAGCTAAGACGGCAAGGGCACCGACCATAAAACTTCCTTCCTGGGCTTTACAGGAATACGAAGCCACATTGGGAAGCTGCGAAGTTGCGTCTAAGAGAGCAAAATGCTGTTCCGTGTAGACCGATGCCACATTATTCAGCGCATCGACCTGTTCATCGCCCACACAGATAATCAGGTCATATTCCCCGGAAGAAGCCATCTCATCCTGGATAATCTCCTCATCGGCAACGGACTTTGGCTCCACCTGATCATAGGTGATTCCCAGTTTTTCAGCCGCCCTCTTCACGCCCTCGAGCGCCAGGTCATTAAAAGAATTTCCGCCCAGACCTGCCTGTGTGAAAATAATTCCGATATGCGCCGTGCTTTGCCTGGCATCTGCTGTTTTTGCATCCGGCGACCCGCAGCCAGCCAGCGAAAAACTCACTCCCACCGCTATCGCCCACACTGCCAGCCGTTTACTTCGCTTTCTCATGTTGTTTCCTCCTTTAAGATTATACATTTTTCATAACTTGTTCAACAACTATGATTAATATATAGCACAAGTTTTTATATTTGTAAACCTCAAAAGCAAAACCTATAGCAACTTTGTGAAAAATGACGGTTTTTTATCTGGTTTTTTATACAAATAGACGATAGGGAATGTGATAGACGATAAAAACAGACATTTAAAGAAACGTAACAAAACGCAAAAATAACTGCCCTCACCTGCAAAGTTGAGCAGTTATTTTTGCTTAGATATAAATTGGGCTAATGTGTTTTCAGCCCTTTACGGAAACACTTCTGAAATCTCAGCCCCCAGAAGTCCGGCATTCTGTACAATCCAATTTTTTATTTCCTCTTTATCCGCTGCCTGACCAAGTATCTCACTTACAATCATTCTTCCTGAGGCGGAAACGATTCCCTCATCATGAGGAGAGTACACCACCGCTCCGCAGTATCTTCCATCATATAGATATAAATAAATGGTATCCTCCGTAACAGTTTCATCGATAAAATAATCATCGGCCGTAATCAAACTCATGGCAGCCAGCGCATTAGAGCCTTCCATGGCACTGAGCATAGAGGGAACCGATTCTATAATTCGGTGCTTCAGATCTTCCTGCAATTCCTCCGGCAGATCCAGCATGGAATCCATCTCTCCTCCGTACATATTCTGTAAGTTCTTTAAAATATCCCCTGACAGCTTCACTTCATAGACCACCTTGGGTTCACGGTAATCCTGCTCTCCTATCTCTTCCAAAACGTCCGTCACCTCCGGCGAGGAAATCATCATCTGCGTATAGACATCAGATTCTGCCATCAAATCCATCTTGGCCATCAGTTTAAGTCCTCTGTCATAAAGACTGATCTTCTCTGTTTCTCCTGCTTTGTTGTCCCCCTGCATTCCAGGCGTTCCCGAACAACCGCTTAACAATACTGCAGTTAATCCGGCGGCAAGCCACTGCTTTACACGATAAAATCTCATAACTTCTCCCTTCCAAAAATATTTCTGTCAACAGCATACCACAATCTGCCCCTAACAGCTATGACTGTTCACTTGTTTCCTCTGGTTTAATTATATCCGAGCTTAAGCTAATACGCAAATATTTTTCTCCTCTCAGATAGTGTAACTTTACCTGGGGGTTCATATGGGCAGACTTCCCCCTTTCCCCATTCCTTACTCTTACCCACAGATTCCAGTTATCGCTGCTTGAAAGTACATCTTCATCCCTGTCTGATGGCTTACTGTCGCCTGTAGTGCTTCTACATACTTCCCATTTCTCTTTCGACTCCTCTTTTCCCACTTTATCATATCCTGGGCACTGTATACTCTATCTTCTTCTTTCCTATCTTCCTCCTTTTCTGCCCTCAGCAGTTCTTCTACCTTTCTTCCATTCTTCCAATAGATTCTCAGCTCTGACAGCTTTCCTGCTCCCTCTTTGCTCCAGCCCATCGGACGCGAACTCATCCTTGCTGACAGCACATGACTGCTATGACTCTCCGTACTGCTTCCCATCACTCCTTCTTCTCTCTTTATCCGCATTCGTATCCCCTTCCAATTCTTTTCCAGGTATCCAACACTTTCCTCCAGTCGCTTCCTTTTCTTTTCTTCCAGTCCTTTCCCCTTTTCCTCAGCCCACTCCTTCAGTTTCTTCCTCTCACCTCTCTCCAGATACTTCATCACTTCTTCCTCCTGGCCTTCCTCCCCTGTTATGTGGATCATCCTTTTTACATACTTCTTCATGTGAAATTCATCCACTACATAGCTTCCTCCCAGCATTTCGATTCCCTTCTTCATCCAGCTTCCACCATCCGACTGGAAATAGATCCTTTTGATTGCCTCCCTGTCATACCTTCTTTCTATATACTCTTTTACCTCTTTCCACAGCTTTTCATTTTCTTTTCCGCTATAAAGGCCTCCAAAGTACACAACCTCCTTCAGCTGCTTCCTTTTTGTCCCCGTTTCCTTATATCCTTCATGTACATACACCAGTTTTATGATTTGCCCATTGTCCCCATGACCCTTCCATCTTTTAATATCCCCCTTCTTCTTATGGAACTGTAACGCGATATGGTCTTCATCCGCTTCTACATACAGATAGTTTACCCGGCGTTTTTCCCCACCATCTTCTTTCTTATAAGAAGGTACATGGATTCTATGGACATGACGCATCACCGTTTCTCTGCTCACCTGTCCTTCTTCCCCTGAGAGCTGGCTGGCTTTTTCATAGCTGCTTTGGGCCGCCTCTTCCAGCAGGCTTGCCTTTGCGTCCTCGCTGAACCGGGCATGTGGGGACAACCCCAGAATCCGGTCCAGAAGGTATGCTGTTTCACCTGTGGTTTTATGTTTAAAACGGGTATGGGTAAACGAAATGGTTCCAAGAGAAGTTAACAGATGTTTCTCACTCCGATCTTTGATCTGCCAATGGATTTTGCGTTTGACGCTGTCCTCCAGCATGGTATTGCATTCCTCCACTATTTCAGAGAGGATCTGGCAGCCTAATTCCAACATGATCTGTTTCACCCGAACCGCGCATTCGCCCAAAAGGGACGGGTTCTCCATAAAAATTTTTTGATTTTCTTCTAATTGGGGGATTCCATATTTCACAAAATGTTGTATACTGTTATACATAAGACGGCACCTTCTTTCGTTAATGTTTTTGTGGTGATTACATTATACTATATAAAGATGTCGTCTTATTTTTTTATTTCTTAAAATTCCCCAGGTAAAGTTACACTATCCTCCTCTCACTGCTCAATTTCTTTTTCCGTTTCATGAAAAAAATATGGTTGAATAGCAGCATAAAAAAAACAGAAATTTAGATTGCGGAGATGCCGGAGCATATGATACACTTGGACGGGGATAGGTTTTTGGAGCCAAGGCTTCTCTCCAGCATCGGCAATATTTCGTTAAAAAATATAGTAAGGAATGGTAAAGACAATGAATCTACATAGAAAAAAAATCCGGCAGACTACGGCCCTGCTGCTGGCAGCTTCGCTGTGTCTGGTTTCCTGCCGCTCACCGTTTACTGCCACAACGATGGAATTAAATAAGACCCAGGGAACGGTAAATATCCACGACGGAAAGCAAAAAGAAATCGAACCGAAAGAACAATTAAATCTGTACAGCGGCTATCAGTTGGAAACCCAAACAACCAGCTATGCATGGATTAACTTAGACAAGGTAAAGCTGACCAAAATGGACGCCGAAAGCGAAATTGAAATCACCAAAAAAAGAAACAATCTGGAAATCATGGTTCATTCGGGAAAACTGTTTTTCCATATTACCGAGCCCCTTGAGGATAACGAAAGCTTAAATATCCGCACCTCATCGATGATTGTAGGTATTCGCGGAACTTGCGGATGGGTAGAAGCCTCCGGTCAGAATCAGATGAAGGTCTATACCCTGGAAGGAACCGTGGGGTGCAGGCGGGATAAATCGGGTAAAGAATATTCAGGCAAAGAGGATTCGGACAGGGAAGGTTCCCCAGCCAGGGAAAAGGCAAAACAGTTCGTGCAGACCTTGCTGCGCCGCTTATTGAAAACCCTCCCCGGTTTAAACGACATCCTTCCCGAAGATGATGTAGAACCTTCTCAGGAAAAAACAGAAACTTCCCAAAAAGAAACCTATACTTCGCAAGCAGAAACGGATACTCCAATAGGCACCGAGGAAGAAACCACAGAAAATACAGTTCCCGAAAAAGCTGACCATAGTGCCGGCGAAGAAACGGAGAAGGAAATCACGATCATAGAAAACGGACACAATAATATCTACTATGTGGAATGTATGGATGACGATGAAGAAGTTTATGTTTCTGCCGGAAATATGGCCGAACTGACCCTATCCCCGGATGGCGAAGAGCAGATTATTCTTTCGTCATTTACAACAGAGGATATCCCTGACTATATTATGGAAGAGCTGCTGGGAGATGAAGATTTACAGCAAAAGATTTTCGAAGAAGCCGGGCTGGATATTGGCAGTACACCGAACGAAAATGCAGAACAAGGCGATGAAATACCCGATAATCAACCAGGCGAAGACGAATCACCAGATAACCGCGCACCCGAAGACGAAACCGGGCAAGCCTCCTTCTTTTTAAAAAACACGGTATATTACGGCGATCTGGAGAAATGCCGGCTAACTCCTGCGCAGGCTAGGCTTTTTGCAGAAACTCTGGAATCGGCAATCCGGGAAGCAAAAAACCACCCAAAACCAGCAGAAGCCGATATTCCTCCAGTGTTTAAAAGTATTGTGGCCGATCTGGGCACAAAATATCCGATTCGAAGCTATGCAGCTATCTTTGACGCAGGAGATGGTATCCCGGGAGTCTTTTTCAGCAGTGGGTACTATAACAAAAGCCTAACGCTCTCAGAGTATTTAAATCCAGAAAAAGATACGGTTTACTGGGAATGGGACGCTATCAGGCAAACTGTATTTTACCTGGGAAAACCCGATGAAGTTTATTCTACCGGTTTAACTCGACTTGCTTTAGGTGATGGTTACCTGATCAACAGCTATCTTTCGGGTGATGGTTACTACTATGAAAGTTATGTCTATCCCCTTATCGAAGGACATATAGGCAATGCCTCTACCATGGCTTCTGGTTATCCTCTGGATGGCTACGAATATCAGGTAGACCGGCTTCCTGCGTCGAAGGAAAGCTTTGAACAGTGGAGAAATCAGTGGGATGTTCCTACGCAGGTTGGCTACTCATGTGAAGATGACGGTGCTTATGTCCGCTACTCCTGCCATGGCATGGTTCCAGCGGAAGAAGTTTTAAATGTACTAAATGCCTATGCCAATCAGGCATAATCCATTTGCTGTATTTTTCGACTTGCATCTTCCAGATACATGCTTTACCAGACGCTGTTTAGCAATCGCAAACAGGCATTAAAAATGCCAATCGGCAAATACAAAGCAGGCCGGAAATCAAAGCAACTTCCAGTCTGTTTTGTATCCATTCCTATTATTTTTGCTATTCTGCCAATTATCTATTGTATCAGCTTCTTCACTTCATCCACTTCCGGCATCACCTTCAGCGCGCCTTTTCTGGTTGTAATCAATGATGCCGCGCCGTTGGCAAAGGACAGCATTTCCAGAAGCTTTTCTTCATCCAGATTATCCAGCCCGTACTTTAACACAAAATGCAGGCAGCTTCCGCCGAAAGTATCTCCGGCCCCTGTGGTTTCGATGGTGTTTTCCTGCAAATAAGGAGCCTTTTCTACCCGAAGTCCCTTATAGTAAGCCCGGCTTCCCTCTTTGCCTAAGGAGAGGAGAATCAGCGGAATATGGTAAGTTTCCTGCAGTACGGCAATCCCTTCATCGTAATCTTCTTTTCCGGTAAACCACTGGATTTCATTGTCCGAAATCTTTAACACATCGCACTGGCCAAGACCGTAAGCCACCTGCTCTTTTGCCAAATCCAGGGAGGACCAGAGCGGCGGGCGCAGGTTCGGGTCGAAGGAAATCAGAGCACCGTTTTCTTTTGCCAGTGCAATGGCTTTTTTCGTTGCCCTGCGCACTTCATCGTGAGTCATGGAGAGGGTGCCGAAGTGGAAGATTTCACATTCGGAAAGCATATCGGTTTTTAATTCTTCCTCTTTCAGCATCATATCTGCCCCGGGATTGCGGTAAAAGGAAAAATCCCGGTCGCCGTCGGCAAAGGTCTGCACAAAGGCCAGGGTGGTTCGCACGTCAGGGTCCATTACCAGGGCCGAGGTGTCGATGCCGACCTCGTCTAAGACCGCTTTAAGCTTGTTCCCGAAAATATCTACGCCGACTTTTCCCATAAATGCGGTTTTATGCCCCAGCTTATTTAACATCGCCAGAACATTACAGGGAGCGCCGCCCGGGTTTGCCTCAAAAATCGTGTTTCCCTGTCCGCTGATTCCATTTTCTGTAAAATCAATCAGCAGTTCACCCAATGCCAGAACATCGTACTTTTTTTTCATCTTCCTTACCTCCGTTTTTCGTGCCGTTTTGACATCTATTTATCTGGTATCTGCCATTTTGGCACATCTTTTTATTTCCTTATGCAACCCTAACCCCAGTAACATACAAAAGACAATCGAGAAAATTACTTACATAAATCCGCAATCACCTGGGCAAATATCTTCGCTGCCGTTACCAGTTCTTCCACCACGGCAAACTCGTCTGCCCCGTGCATCCGGTTATCCGTTCCCGGCATCGATGCACCGAAAGCCACACCGTTTTTCAGATTATGAACATAGGTTCCGCCGCCCATGGACTCGCACCGTCCTTCTCTTCCTGTATAGTCTTCATAGGCTTTTAAAAGTGTCTGGACGAATACCGAGTTTCCGTCAACATAGTGCGGGGGCTTCATTGTCTTATTCGTCAGAACAAATCCCTTTTCTCCCATCTTTTCTTTTATGGGCTGCAGAAGATTTCCCTCATTTGCACAGATCGGACAGCGGATATCAAAGCTTCCCTCCAGATAACCATCCTCCACATGAAGAAGCGAAAAAGCCAGGGTCAGGATGCCGGAAACGTCATCTTCCATCGCCACGCCCAGAGCCTCTCCGTGAACATCTCCGTGCGGCAGCAGGGTTAAAAGGTCATTTAATGCCTCCGCCTGTGCACAGTCCGCCAGGGGAAGCCGGGTCAGTAAAACCAGAAGGGCTGTCAGGGCATTCACCCCTTCTTCCGGTGTGGAGGCGTGAGCGCCCTTTCCCACGGCGGTAATATAGGCCACATCCCCATCCGCCTTAATCTGAAATTCCGCCCCGGTTTCTTCTTCCAGCGTTCGGGCAAGGTCACACAGGTCAGACAAATCCAGTCCCTTTACCACAGCGTTGGCTTTTCCGGGAACAACATTTAACTTAATTCCTGCCTCAAGGGAAATCAGCTTTGGAAGCGCTTCGGATGCCGGAAATTCTCTGGTAAAATGTCCGGGCAATCCTCCTTTTTCTACATTGACCACAGGAAAAGCCCCGTCCGGGGAGAAGGTCATCGGCGCTTCTGTTTCTTCCTCATAGTAATGGGCAATATCCGAACTTCCGCACTCTTCATCGGTTCCCAGAATCAACCGGCAGTTTTTTGTCACCGGAATCCCCAGTTCTTTTACGGCACGCATGGCATAGAGCGCCGCAACGGCCGGCCCCTTGTCATCGGCTGTCCCGCGCCCGTAGAGTTTCCCGTCTTTAACCATCGGCGAAAAGGGTTCGGTTACTTCCCATCCCTCGCCAGCCGGAACGATGTCTAAATGCGCCAGAATATCCAGACAGCGCTCTCCCTGGTTTAAATCCGCCGTGCCTACATAATTATCATAATTCTTCACCGAAAACCCATAACCTTCAGCCATGGTGAGCGCCTCGGCAAGAACCCGAAATGTTCCCTCGCCAAAGGGCATTCCCGGCTTATACGGCATCTTTTCACTGTTAATCCGGCAAAGGGTACAGATATCCTCAATCATCTCCTGCCGGTGGGCTTCCATATAAGCTTCTATCTTTTCTTTAATCATCACTTCTGCCTCCTCAGTCTGTTATTTATCGTCCTATATCCGGTTCTGTTTTATTATTACGCCATGATTTATTCGGCTGCAAATATCCGTTTTTACTTTATTCCTTCCAACTCACGGTTCTGCAAATCAGGACTTCTTTTTTAATTCCGCCCAAACTCACTCAGCCGCAAATCAGGATTTCTCTCCTCCACCATGCGCACGCTCCAGCTATTGACAAAGAGCAGAAGGGGATTGTCCTTTAAGTCCTTAATCCGCTTCATATCTGAGGTTCCCTGGATCTTTTCTACATTGATCTCATCTTTATTCGCCACCCAGCGGATGTATTCATAGGGAAGCTTTTCCAGTTTTACTTCAACATTATATTCATTTTCCAGGCGATAGGTCAGGACTTCAAACTGCAGTTCACCCACGACGCCCACGATGATTTCTTCCATCCCCGTGTTGTATTCCTGGAAGATTTGAATAGCGCCTTCCTGGGCAATCTGGTATACGCCCTTTAAAAACTGCTTCCGCTTCATGGTATCCATCTGCCGCACCCGGGCAAAGTGTTCGGGGGCAAAGGTGGGAATCCCTTCAAACTCTACCTTTTCATTGGAGGAGCACAGGGTATCGCCGATGGAGAAAATTCCGGGGTCGAACACGCCGATAATATCCCCTGCGTAGGCTTCTTCGACAATCTTTCGATCCTGTGCCATCATCTGCTGGGGCTGGGAAAGACGGATTTTCTTTCCGCCCTGGATATGGTTGACCTCCATCCCTGCCGTAAACTTTCCCGAGGCAATCCGCATAAAGGCAATCCGGTCGCGGTGGGCCTTGTTCATATTGGCCTGAATCTTAAAGACGAAGGCGCTGAAATCCTTGCCGAACGGATCGACGATTCCTGTTGTTGTTTTTCGCGGGAGCGGGGAAGTGGTCATCTGCAGGAAGTATTTCAGGAAAATTTCCACGCCGAAGTTTGTAAGAGCTGAGCCGAAAAATACCGGGGACAGTTCGCCTGCACTCACTTTTTCCTGGTCAAATGCATCACTGGCACCGTCCAAAAGTTCGATTTCTTCTTTAAGCTGGTCATGGTAATCCTTGCCAATCAGCGCATCCACATCGGTTCCGTCGATGGAAAACTCCTGGTGCTCGACTTCCTTTGCACCTCCCATAGCGGCGGTGAAGGTAGTGATGGTTTTGGTGTGGCGGTCATATACGCCTTTAAAGCTTTTTCCGCAGCCGATGGGCCAGTTGACGGGGCAGGTTCGGATTCCTAAGACTTCCTCAATATCACTCATCAGCTCGAAGGGGTCTTTGGCCTCGCGATCCAGCTTATTGATGAAGGTGAAAATAGGAATGTGGCGCATTACGCAGACTTTAAAGAGTTTGATCGTCTGCGCTTCCACGCCCTTAGAACCGTCGATGACCATAACGGCGGAATCGGCAGCCATTAAGGTGCGGTAGGTGTCTTCCGAGAAATCCTGGTGGCCCGGGGTGTCTAGGATGTTGATGCAATAGCCGTCGTAGTTGAACTGGAGGACGGAGGAGGTGACGGAAATTCCTCTTTCCTTTTCAATCTCCATCCAGTCGGAAACGGCGTGTTTGGAGGCTTTGCGGCCTTTTACGGTTCCGGCAAGGTTGATGGCACCGCCGTAGAGCAGGAATTTTTCGGTTAAGGTGGTTTTTCCTGCATCGGGGTGGGAAATGATGGCGAAGGTTCGGCGTTTCTTTATTTCTTCTGTTAAGTTAGACAATGTGGTTTCCTCCGAAAAAAATATATATTTACATGCTTTTACAAGCGCATGGACAGGCACTGGTAGTTTAGTTCCATCCAGGCTTTTGCTAAGTCGATCCAGCTTGCGCAGTAGGGTTCTAGGGTATAGTCCTGGGTTCCGGCGGTTTCTTCTTTGCATAAGGATAAGCCGTGTCCGCCGACGGGGTAGAGATGGAGTTCACAGCTTACGCCTGCGCTTATCAGAGCCTGGGCGAAAAGAAGGCTGTTTTCTACGGGGACGGTATCATCGGGGACGGTGTGCCACAGGAAGGTTTTGGGGGTGTTGGGGGTTACCTGTTTTTCCAGGGATATTTGTTCACGCATTGTTTTGTCCTGGGCTTTTTCGGCCAGAAGTTTGTTTATGGATCCGGGGTGGGCTTTTTCGCCGCTGGTGATGACGGGGTAGGCCAGGATTTGACCGTTGGGTTTTATATCCTCAGGGGTGAGGTTTAGTGCTTCGCAGACGAAGCTTTTGTCCCAGAATACACCCAGGCTGGCGGCTAAATGACCGCCGGCGGAGAAGCCGCAGGTAATGATTTTTTCAGGGTCAATTCCCCAGGCTTCGGCGTTTTTTCTGGCTAATGCCACGGATGAGGCCAGTTCGCGAAGGGATGTGGGGAATACGTTGGGGGCTACGCTGTATTCTAATAGACAGGCGCTGCAGCCCATGGTTAAAAACTGCATAACAATGGGTTCTTTTTCTCTGTCGGAGATGTTCCAGTAGCCGCCTCCGCCGCAGACTATGACCAGGGGGCGCTTTTTTTCCGGTGCTACGCCGAGATTATCCAGTTGGTATAAGGTTAATGTGGCTTCGCCGGTTTTTTGTTCCGGGACCCGGATGGTAAATTGCTGTAATTTCATCGTTTTGTTTCCCTTTCTGGTTTTTTCCTTTATGACCTCTGTATGCCGAATATTTTATCCAGGATACGGTGGGCTACTTCGTCCTTGCTCATTTTTTCCAGTTCTTCTTCACCGTCTTTGGTAATCAGCGTGACGACATTGGTGTCTGTGCCGAATCCTGCACCGCTTACTTTTAAATTATTGGCAACGATCATATCGATATTCTTTTTTTCGAGTTTTTTTCTTGAGTTTTCCAGGAGGTTTTCGGTTTCCATGGAAAAGCCGCAAAGATACTGGCCGCCCCAGCGGTGTTCACCCAGCCAGGATAAAATATCGTCTGTTTTTTCCAGGGCAAGGGTTAGTTCTTCGCCGCTCTTTTTTACTTTTTCTGCTGCGGTCATGGCGGGACGGTAATCGGCTACAGCGGCGGCCTTGATTACGGCATCCTGGTTTCCGGCGTAGAGGCTTACGACCTCAAACATTTCCCTTGCGGTATTGACGGAAATGGTATTGACGAAGCGAAGTCCGGGAAGTTCAACCGGGCCGGAAACCAGCGTGACTTCTGCACCGCGTCTTGCGGCTGCACGGGCAACAGCATAGCCCATCTTTCCGGTGGAATGGTTGGTGATAAAGCGCACGGGATCGATGGATTCCCTGGTGGGGCCGGCAGTGACCAGCACTTTTTTTCCGATAAGATCCTTTGGATATTCGGCGACCTGGCAGAGATAGTCGAAGAGAACTTCCGGTTCTGCCATTTTTCCCGCTCCTGTATCGCCGCAGGCCAGATAACCGGAGGCCGGTTCTATTACGGTCATGCCGAAGTTTTTGCATATTCTTAGATTATTCTGCAAAATCGGATTTTCATACATCCTGGTATTCATCGCCGGGGCAATGAGTTTCGGGCAGGAACAGGCCAGAGCGGTTGTCGTCAGCATATCATCACAGATTCCGTGCGCAAGCTTAGCAATCACGTTTGCTGTCGCCGGGGCAATCAAAAGAACGTCCGCTTTCTTGGCCAGAGCGACATGTTCTACGCTAAATTCAAAGTTTCGATCGAAGGTGTCAATGATACATTTATTTCCGGTTAAGCTTTCAAAGGTTATCGGTGTGATAAAATTGGCGGCATTTTCCGTCATCAGCACGCGAACCTCTGCCCCTTGTTTGACCAGCATACTGGCAAGGTTAGGGATTTTATAGGCAGCGATTCCTCCGCTCACGCCTAAAATAATGGTTTTTCCTGTCAACATAAAGCTTTCCCCCATACATATTGTATTTTGATTTATTTCATGATAAAATGACTTCGTTTCGTAGTATAACACAAAATCCCTTTTATGGAAAGGAGTTCCCTGATGATTTTAGCAATTGATATGGGCAATACCAATATCGTTATCGGCGGTATTGATGAGAATAAAACCAGCTTTGTCGAGAGGATTACCACCAATCCGTCCAAGACCGATATTGAATATGCCGTAAATATTAAGGATATTTTGGAGATTTATCAGATTCCCCTGGGAGAAATCGAGGGTGCCGTTCTCTCCTCGGTGGTTCCTCCGCTGAATGGTACGCTTCTTCGGGCCGTGGAGAAAATTATTAAGAAAAAGCCGCTTCTGGTGGGGTCAGGGATGAAAACCGGGCTGAACATTCTGATGGATAATCCCAAGACCGTGGGAAGCGATTTAATCGTGGACGCTGTGGCAGCTATCCAGGAACATCCCCTGCCCATTATTATTGTCGATATGGGAACGGCAACCACGATGTCCGTGGTGGATGCTGCCGGGAACTACATCGGCGGCGTTATCCTGCCCGGTCTTAAGGTTTCCTTAGATTCCTTAAGCGGGAAGGCGGCACAGCTTCCTTATATCAGCCTGGAAACACCGGGAAAGGTGATTGGGAAAAATACGATTGACTGTATGCGCAGCGGAATTATTTATGGAAATGCCGCCCAGATTGACGGTATTATCGACCGGATGGAACAGGAACTTGGGCAGACGGCCTCCATCGTCGCTACCGGAGGGCTGGCAAGGCTGATTACGCCGATCTGCCGCCATAAAATTGTCTATGATGACGCCCTTCTGCTTAAGGGACTTTTGACGTTATACCGGAGAAATACGGCGGTACGACATCGTTAATCTTTGATGGGATGCAGGCAGCGCTGTTTTGGTTGCCTGCATCTTTTTTCTGTTTTTTTGCCTGGTCTATCGTTTCTCTGCCCGCACCTTTTCCAGCCTGCGGCGGGATATTTCCAGATAGGTTTCTTCCTGGTCGATTCCGATAAATTTTCTGTCATACCGCAGGGCGGCAACGCCTGTGGTGCCGGAGCCGCAGAACGGGTCAAGGATGATTTCTCCCTCGTTTGTCGATGCTGAAACGATTCTTTCCAGCAGGTATTCGGGTTTCTGGGTGGGATGCTTTCCCTCTTTCTTTTCTGAAGCCCTGGTCAGTCCCCCTGTCCACACATCCTTCATCTGCTTTCCGCCGTTTTCCTCTTTCATTTTCTGATAGTTAAAATAATGCCGGGCACGCGGTTCATCCTTTTTTGCCCAGAGTATGGTTTCGGTGGAATGGGTGAAGCACCGGCAGGAGATATTGGGCGGGGGATTGGTTTTCTGCCAGGTGATGTTATTGATTATTTTAAAGCCTTCCTGCTCTAAGGCCATGCCGATGGAATAAATATTGTGCATGGTGCCGGAAATCCATATCGTGCCGTTGGGCTTTAACACACGGCGGCAGAGGCGAATCCAGTGCCGGTTAAAACGGTGCCTGTCAGCGAGAAGGCTGCTTTTTTGTTTTTTGTCTGTTTTTCTTTTCCTCTCTTTTTGATTTTCATAAGCTTTTTCTTGATTTTCATATACTTCTTTTTGGTTTCTAAATGCTTCCTTTTCTTTCCTAAATATTTCCTCCTGCTCATCCCAGGAAGCTTTGTTCACAGAAGCCATCTTCCCGGAGCGGCAGGTAATTCCCCCATTGCTCAAAAAATAAGGCGGATCAGCAAAGATCATCTCTATGCTTTCCGTCTTTATTTTTTTTAACAGCCCAAAAGCATCGCCGTGAAGCAGAAAGGCGTCTTCGGACTGGTAATAGGGTTCTGCTTTTTGCGGCAGGATTTCTTTTAAGGTCAGTAATTGCAAATGATCACTTCCTCCCCCACCCTCTTTTTCGCATCCGAATTAATCAGACGTTTTACACTGACAACGTCTATCTTATAGCCCTGATTGCCGTACAGTTCATGAATAAATTCTGTATTGTGATTGGTGAGCATACAGCAGCAGCCTTTTTGGGTCAGTTCCCCGTATAATCGGGCAAGGCGACGATGACTTTCGATGTCAAAGCCTTCCTTGGTGTAGGATTCAAAGGAATCCGGGTTTAACGGGGCGTAGGGGCTGTCAAAGAAGAGGAAATCGCCCTCTTTGGCCTCTGCGCAGGCGACCTCAAAATCACCTTCCATAATCACTATCTTCTTTAAATAGGCAGAAATCTCGCGGATAGAGGTTTCGTCAACCGACAGAAGGCGGCTGTTATTGTAGGGAACGTTAAAAAGCCCCTTTCCATTTACCCGGTACAGACCGTTAAAGCAGTGTTTATTTATAAAGACAAACAGGGCAGCCAGTTCGGTATCAAACTCTTCCTTCATCAGTTTATCGTTATAGCGCTCGCGGAGCATGTAGTAATACGCCTTGCCGTCCTCCCACATCTGCCCGTCCAATGCCTTGACTGCATTTAAAAACGCTTCCGGCAGGCTGCGGATCTGGCGGTAAGCATTCACTAACGCCCGGTTAATATCATTAATCACTGCCATTTCCGGCTGCAGTTCAAAAACCACCGCCCCTCCGCCCACAAAAGGCTCGTAGTAGCGGTTATACTGCTTTGGCATCCTCTCTTTAATCTGATCCAAAAGCTGACGCTTTCCCCCCGCCCATTTAATGAACGGAACGATTGTTGTATGACTCATCCTAAACCTCTTCCTTACTATTTTCCATATTTCCCCAAACAAATTCCAAGACGGGCAGACGAAAGGTAACCGCTCAGATAGTTTTACGGTTACCTCGAAAGCACTTTTTTATTATAGTAGGAAGGAGGAGAAAAAACAACAGGAAATTTTCTAAGCAGAACAGTAACTCTTAACAATCTTTTTTCAGGAAATTTTTTTCATCTTTCCAGCCGTATAAAATCTTACCAAAATGTCCATCATTTGAAGGAGGTAAGTTATATTGCAACGATGGAGGTAAGGAAAATGTCTGTATACAAAGTAGAAATCTGCGGTGTAAACACATCCAAGCTGCCCCTTTTGACCAATGAAGAAAAGGAAGAATTATTCCAAAAAATTCTTCAGGGTGATAAATCTGCCCGTGAAGCCTACATCAAAGGCAATCTCCGCCTTGTCCTAAGTGTTATCCAGCGCTTTGCTGCCAATAATGCGGAAAATGTCGATGATCTTTTCCAAATCGGCTGCATTGGTCTAATGAAAGCGGTCGATAACTTTGATATCAGCCAGGGAGTACGCTTTTCCACTTACGCCGTTCCCATGATCTGCGGGGAAATCAAACGCTTTCTTCGGGATAACAACAGTATTCGGGTATCCCGCTCCATCCGTGACACCGCCTATAAAGCCATTTACGCCAAGGAAGCGCTGATGAAAAAGAACATGAAAGAGCCAACCATTATGGAAATCGCCGACGAGGTTGGGGCAACCAAGGAAGAGGTTACTTACGCCCTCGACGCCATCCAAAGCCCGGTAAGCCTTTACGAGCCGGTATTTACCGACGGCGGCGATCCTCTGTTTGTGATGGATCAGATCAGCGACAAGAAAAATCTGGAGGAAAACTGGGTGGAGGATATTTCCTTAAACGAAGCCATGAAAAAACTCCCCCAGCGCGAGCGCCACATTATTGATATGCGTTTCTTTGAAGGTAAAACCCAGACCGAGGTTGCCGAAGAAATCCATATCTCCCAGGCCCAGGTATCAAGGTTAGAAAAAAATGCATTAAAGATTATGAAAAATTACCTTAGCTGACTTTTACCGCTTACGGTTCATTTAGGTTCGCTGTGAGTCATTTCCGGTTTTGCTTTACACATGAACAGCAGCCATTTCATAACAAAAATTCCGCATTTGGCGAGAACAGCATTGCCTGCACGCTGATTTTCTGGTATTCTGGAGTTATTCTGGGTAATGGTGTGGTGAAAACATGATAAGTTTTGCAATCTGTGACGATGAACCATGGATGGCAGAGGAACTTTCCTGCCGTCTTTCACAATATATGGATGAACAAATCAATAAACAGGCCGATAAGCGGATAAATGAACATCCGTCAAAAAACTCCTCCTTCTATTCCATCCGCTGCTTTTCTGACGGATGCTCCCTGCTTAAAAGCGGAAATACGTTTGACGTTATTTTTTTAGATATCCAGATGCCTCCGCCGGACGGCTTGGAAACAGCCAGAAAGCTGCGCAGGCAGGGAATCCGGAGCCTGCTGATTTTTATCACGGTTCTGGCAGAATATGTCTTTGATGCCTTCAGTGTTGAAGCCTACGATTATCTGGTTAAGCCGCTGGAGGATGTCCGTTTCCGGCGGACAATGAACCGGGTACTTCGCACATTAAGCCAGCGCACGGATCAGCAAAAAAATCTCATTATCCAAAAGGGAAATTCCTGTGAAATTATCCCCCTGTCCGAAATTCTCTATGGAGAAGTGATGGGGCGGAAAATCTATATTCATCAGATTAATGGCAGCATCACCGATTATTACGGCAGGATGGAAGATTTGGAGCGGAAGGTTGACGGACGATTTTTTAAATGCCACCGAAGCTACCTCGTCAACCTCGCCCATGTCCGCGGCTGTCACGATGGTCGGGTGATTCTGATGCAGGATAAGGAAATCCCCGTTTCCCGGCTGCGCGAACGTGACTTGACCCAGGCGCTGCTGCATTACATGAAAAGCCGGACGATAAACCTTCCCTGAATGCTTTTCCCGTCAAAAATAACCCGCTGCTATCAACTGCCAGAAGAAAGGATAAAGACTTTTGCCATGGATTACTTTACTATTTTTCTTAATCTGTTTACCCTTACCGTACTGGGGATGATGCACCTTATCTTTATCAGCCGGATCACCGGGAAAACACTGAAGTACCGGTATTTTGCCGCCTATCTCTTCCTGCTTAATTTTATGGAACTCTTTTTTTCGGCATTTTCCGTTCCCACAATACTGGCAATCAGCGCCGAACTTCTTATGCTGTATGCAATCCATCGCTTTTTCGTGAAAAACCACCCTATGATTTCTTTAACCGCTTCCGTTCTTGCCCTTTACATAAACCAGCTTTCTTTTGGTATCATGAATGCCATCGAAATGATCATCCTGCCCTATTTTGTGGGAAAAAATCTGCTCTACCTGCTTCTCTTTTTATCGGTTATAATAAACTGCATCCTCTGTTTCTGCTGCTACAGCCTCCTCGCCAAAAACCTGTTCTTAAACGAAGAATATGCTCCTTACATTGAACTTTTGCTGTTCCCGGTTTTGTTCTTTTTTATCATAGAATTATACATCCTGCAAACCGCCTACAGCATAGTGCCTATTCACATATTGAATTCCCTTACCCATACCGGAAAACAACTCCTCCTGCTGATTATGCAGTTCCTTGGACTGGCTGCGCTCTTCTGCACACAATATGCCTGGCAGCGCACCTGCCGAAGCTTTCAGACCCAGGCTGCACTGGCTTCCTTAACCCAGGCTGCCCAGGCGCAGAAAACCTACATTGCCGAAGCACAGATGCGCGATGAACAAACCAGAGCTTTCCGCCACGATATCCGCAACCACCTGTCCGTCCTGCACGGACTTCTGAACACAGAAAACCTGGAAGCTGCCCAAAACTATCTTCAAAAACTGGAAAATATTTCCTCCTCTCTCTCCTTTCCCTGCCATACAGGAAATCCGACTATCGATATTCTTCTCGGTGAAAAACTCGGACGGGCAAAGAACTATGGAATTTCCACCGATATTTCCCTGCTTCTTCCGTCAAATGACAGGATTGATGACTTTGATCTCTGTATTATTTTCTCCAATGCCCTGGACAATGCCATTAATGCCTGTCTTTCCCTAAACGGCGAACAGCCATTCATCCATATCTTAGGAGAACAGCAGGGAGATTTTTACCGTCTGGAATTTACGAATACCTGTTCCGCCGATCCGCTTCCTCCCATGGGCATTGGCCTGAAAAACATCCAGGCGGCTGCCTTAAAATACCACGGCGCAATGCAGATCGAAAAAAAAGAACAGTACTTCTGCCTGCATGTACTGCTGAATATCTGTTAATACAGTACCGCCTTCCTCATTTCATTACCTCTATAAAGCAGTTCAGGTCAGAAGTCTTGCAATTTCATCTATAAATAGTAAACTAAACATGTAACCTAAACATGTGAACAATAACACCTGAACACGTAAAGTCATCAAAGCACAAAAACATCATTGGACAAAAAGGAGGAATAAACGATGACACCTATTTTTGCAGCGCCTTCCCGGGCGATACAGTCCCATCCTGCGCCAACCGGGGTAAAAGACCCGTCAAAAGTACATGAAACCAAGGTCAAAGAAGCAAAAGAAAAAGAAGCCAAAACAAAAGAAGCCGAAAAATTGGCAAAACCAGAAAAGGACGAATATCTCCCGGAAGAAAAGCACGAACCGTCCGGGCGCTACTGGATGGAACAGGGGGAGGACGGACAGAAGAAAATCCACTTCGACGATCCGGATAAAAACCCAAAAGCAAACACTCCGGAGAAAACGCCTCAAAAACCCGAGCCGGAAATCTGTAAAGGCAATAATGATAAAGCGGTGCGGGAAATCGAAAAACTGAAAGAAGAAAAGAAAACCCTTGAACAGCAGATCCAGAAAGAAACCGATGAGGAAAAAATCAAAAAACTGGAACAAAAACTGGCACAGGTAGAAAATGAACTCCGCCAGAAGGACAATAACGGCTATCTGCGCCGGAACACCGTTTTTAGCTAAATCATAAAAAGAGCAGTAATCCATCATCATAGCATACCTTAAAATCAGGCAGATGATTCATTTACTGCTCTTTTCCTTTCCCTAAATGGTTATCGGTTTTTAAAAATGAAATGCATATTTGAATGTCGGTGCAATGAATTTTTATCTTTTTCTATATAATCCCATGTTTTTTGATAAGTTCCCAAAACAGCAATGGCAGGTTCAGAAATAAACGTTACAAACTCTTCTGCTCTGCCATCATATTTATCCGCAAATTCATCTGATAATCGTTGTTTTTCTTCATCCGAATAATTTTTCAATTCACCATATAAAACATGTTCTAAATTGCAGGAATTAAAATAAATTCGATAAGGTATTTCATGAATTTTTCCTGTTTTGCGAAGCTTAAATAAAATATCCCCTTTTCTTTTATTCCTATCCGCAATAACCTGGACATGTTTCGCCAGAATGAAATCCTCATAATACTGAACTTCTTCTATATCAGCATTTTTAATATCTTCACTTGGGATATAAACTCCATCCATATCCACAATATGAATTATCCTGATAAAATCATCAAAATTATACCTGTACCGCCTTTGAATATACTCAATCTGTTCATTTATTTTTTTCTTTATATCATCAAGAGAAACATTATCTTTCAGCGTAATATCGCCATGTACAACGACAAACTGTACTTCATCACTTGAAAAATACTCCTTCATCACTGAACCCAATGCAGCCTCATCACTCGGTCCTTCCACGATGAATAGCACTACTTTTTTCTCCCTCATCCCTGAATCCTTCTCCCCGCCTTCCTGAATGCCCGCGCAATTTTTAAACTATCCGTTTCTTCATAGATAATCTCATCCTGTCCGCCCAGAGTAATTCCTCGAATATATACATCCCTGAGATTATTTGAAGATTTTATATTTTTCATATGAATATAGCGTCTGTTTGGATTTGCTGTAGAAAACATAATGCTGTCTTTATCGAGCATTTCCAAAGCCCGAAGATTATGCGAAGTAAAAATCAGCTGTCCCTTGGCATTTTTCTCAAAAATATCCAGAAGTTCTCCCAGCATATATTCAAAAATACCTGCATCTAATTCATCGATGACCAGACAAATCGAAGGATTTCCAAACGCCTGGATGAGTGCATTTAAAATGGATATAATCTTAATAATTCCTTCCGATTCCATACGGATGGGAATGGGGGAAATTCCTTCACGCACCGAGAGAAGTTCTATTTTATAACCCTTTTTTCCAGAATCCGTCATCTGCATTCCATAATCAAAAACAGCAATCTTCATCCCCGGAATAATCGTACAGAGAACGATATTAATCTGTTCCACAATAATTTCCAAAATATTTTTTCTTTCCTCCTGTAAAACAACAGGTTCCGTTAAGGAAATGGCAAAATCTCCCTTCATTCCCATCTTATTTTGCTCAATCTTAAATGCCATGGGAAGAAAAAAATTCGCAGAAATCATACCTGAATGTGTATTGCGTATAACAAATAAATCTTTTACTGCAAATTGAAATAAGGCTTGAATTACTCTCGAATACTGCCGGAAACTATTACTATAGTCCCGACAGAATATTTCCCTGCTGCTCTCTCCAAAAATATAGGAACAATTACTCTTTTCCGCCATTTTTTTTGCAACAATAAGATCCATCTTTATTTCTTTGCTTCCTTCTGCCGCTTCATCCAAGCGTTTTTGGGGAGTAAATATAAGTTCATGTTCCTGCCTCTTATAATCCATAAAAACCGTTTTATTGCTTTTATTATCTCCTTTATGAACAGCACAGCTTAATGTTTCCCTTGCAATTTCAGCCCCTTTATCTTTTCTCTGTAAAAGCAGCCTGTACCCGACCTCATAAAAAACCGATTCTTCAAAAACAGAAAATCCTGCCGAAATTTCTGCCTGCTCTTCCTGTACATCGATATAGTCTGCAAGTTCTTCATCAAGGCTATCTCCAACCATAATTTTCTGCAAATAATACAGCGTATCAATTACTGCCGTTTTTCCTGAACCGTTTTGTCCATATAAACCCAGAACCTCAGCCTGTTTATTCAGCAACTGTTTCTGGTAAACACCCGGCATTACAATCTGACCATTTTTTACATTTTTTATCTTTTCAATATGCAATGAAGTTAATCGTACAATCGTTTCCATATCCATCCCTCCACTTATACAGGCAGCAGAAATAAGGCGTTACTGTTCACACGTTCACAGCAAGTGGGCAGACCTATGTGAACAATAACAATAAGCCTTCACATATCTTCCCTTTAAATTCAACTTATATCCTAACATAAAACACTTATAATATCAAATATTTTTCCTGTTTTTATATTTTTTATTCCGTTTTTTGAATAATAGATACGATTAAACTCCATTTCCCTCCTCATAAGCCTCCAACCACCGAATACAAGCCTCTGTCCACTCCTCCCAGCAAGCCGACAATTCTTTAAAAATCCCCCCTGCTTTTGCCCCTTCGGCAATCGCCTTCTCTTCATGCATCTCCATTTCCACCCATTTTCTCCACTCTTCCTCCCTGCGCTTTTCTTCCTCCTGTCTGTACCTTTCGGCTTCCTCCCACAGATGTTCCACCTTCCGCCGGGTCTTTTTTAGTTCTTCCCCGGCAAGGGCCATCCTCCAGTCCTGGTAAGCCTCCTCTGTACCAATTTCTTTTAACTGGTGCCGCTCTGCCTTAGGAACGGCGCGAAGCCCGGCAATTAATGCCTGATCCTCCGCCTGAATCCGCGCTGCAATCCCGCCCATCCGGTTCTGCCTGCATTTTTCCCGGTAGTGTTCATAGCCAAAGGGATAATACAGCACCGATTCTCCCTCAAAAATCAACAGAGCATCCGCCACCTGCCGGATAAAATAGCGGTCATGGGAAACAAACAGAATTGTCCCCGTGTAGGCGGCAAATGCCGACTCAAGCGTTTCCTTTGCCTGAATATCCATATGGTTCGTCGGCTCGTCCAGAAGCAGGAGATTGGGCCTGCTCTGCAAAAGCTCCGCTAAAACCAGCCTTGCCTTCTCTCCCCCGGACAATGCGCTGACCTTCCCATGCGCCAGACTTCCCCGGAAAAGATAGGCCCCCAAAACACTCCTTACTTCCTTCTGGGTCAGTGCCGGAAATAAATCATGAAAATGCTCCGCCACCGTCTTTTCCGAAACAATCTCTGCCGAGTGCTGGTCAAAATACCCCATCACCGTCCGGTTTCCCAGGGTACACTTTCCGCCCAGGGAGGGCATTAACCCGGCAACCGTCTTTAAAAAGGTCGTCTTTCCTGCCCCATTGTCCCCGATAATCCCGATTTTCTGTCCCCGCTTTATCCGAAGCGAAAGTTCACAAATCATCTTATCTTTTGTATAGCCCAGCTTTAAATGCTCTGCCTCAATCACCCATTTGCTGCCCAAAACCAGGGGATCGATCGTTCCGGTAAATAAATGTACATTATCCTCCGTCGGCTTTTCGATAAGTTCCATTCTCCCGGCTATCTTTTTCCTTGAACGGGCAAACGCGGCCTTATTGGGCTTATGCTTAAACCTTTCCACAAGCTGATTCAGACGCTGCAGTTCCTCCTGCTGCCGCTCATACGCTTTTCTGGCAATTTCCAGATCCTTAATCTTCTGTTTTCGGTAATGCGTGTAATTTCCCGGATAGCGCTTAAGCTTCCCGCCCTCCACCTCAACAACCGCATCTACCACCTGATCCAGGAAAAACCGATCATGGGAAACGAATACAACGGCATAGGGATAGGACTTCATATACTCCTCCAGCCACTCCACCGTCGGTATATCCAGATGGTTCGTCGGCTCGTCCAGCAAAAGGACATTTGGCTTTTGCAAAAGCAGACGAATCAGCAAAATTTTCGTCTGCTCTCCCCCGGAGAAGGAAGAAAGTTTCCTTACCTTATCTTCCCGCAAAAAACCAAACCCGGTAAAGAGTTTATCGTACTCCAGTTCATAGGCAAACCTCTCCGGCGAATCCCCGGCAAAACCCGACGCGCCCTCTAAAAGAAGCTCTTCCACCGTCTTATCCTTATCGGATGCCCTCCCCTGACAAAGCATCCCCACGGTAATCTTTTCCGAGCAGACAATCCCCGGTCCCATCCGCTTATCATCCCGCTCTAAATCCAGTTCCCCGGCAATCACCCGAAGAAGCGTAGTTTTCCCTGCACCGTTCTTCCCCACTACAGCAATCTTTTCCCTGCCCTTAATGACAAAATCAATATGGAACAGCACCGTAACTCCGCCCACGCTCACTGTCCCATCCATAATCTGATAAAGCATATCTGCCTCCTGTGCTTTTTCTCTATCATAACATATATTTTTCTGACTTTTCAAACCTAATTTTGCGGATTTTTTTCTTGCATTTCCACGATAAATTCAGTAAAATTAAAAATGGATGATTTTGCCGGAAAAAGACAAAACACCCGCATCATCACACAGGAGGTCTTATCATGAAACTCGAAAAGGTCACCCTTTCCGAACAGATTTATCAGCAGCTGAGAAAAGATATTATTAACCAAACTCTTGCTGCTGGAGAAAAGATTACAGTAAAGATGATCCAGGAGCATTTTTCAACAAGCTACACCCCGGCACGGGAAGCGATCCGACGTCTGGCCCAGGAAGGGCTGCTGGAATCCGTAACCAATGTCGGCGCAACTGTCATTACCCTGACCAAAAAGGATATCCGGGAAATCTACGATTTCTGCTTTGCCCTGGATAACACAGCGATGTGCGCGGCAATGGAAGAGGAAACATCCAACAACTTTATTCTGGCCATTGCCAAAAATATGCGTCTTCAGGAAAAGGCCCTGTCAGCCGAAGATTTTGATACCTTCCGCGAGCTTTCTGACGACTTCCACGATCTTTTCTTCCAGTACGCGAACAATTCCCGACTCTATCATGCCGCCGAACTTCTGCGGAGCCAGCTGACCATCTTAACCAATACGTATCAGCTTCTCCCATCCACCATGGCGTGTGTAGCCGCCGAACATAAAAAAATCGCCGATGCCCTGGAAAAACACAATCTTCCTCTGGCATCAGAACTTCTGAAAAAACATTTCGAGCAGGAAAAAAACAATATGCTCGAACGCGCCTGACAACAAAAACGCAGAACAAACAGGACAATAAAACATCCATTTTTCTATCTTGGAGGTAAGTTATTATGAAATTTCTTTCCAATCAAAAACTTGCAACGCGCATCAGTATCATCACCACCATTATCACCCTGACCGGAATGTTATTGCTCTGGCTTATTGTATCTAATACTATTGCTTCCATTGTAAAAAATGATATCACCAACCAGATGACCGACGCCGTGGAATCCAGAGCCGCCATTATCAATGACTATGTAACCTCCGCCGAAGAATACATGTCTGCCTTTGCTCTGGGAAGCGAGGTGCACGACCTTTTGCTGCACCCGAACGATCCCGCACTTTTGGAAAGGGTACAGGGCTATACCGAAGATTTTGCCGCGATCAAGGGTATTTTTGAGGGACTTTACATAGCAACCCCGGATACCTATGTGCTGACGCACACTTCGCCAACGGCTATCGGCATAACCACCCGCACCAAAGAATCCCTGAAAACCTTCCAGAACACCATCCTGGCAAGCCAGCACCTGACCAATCTTGGCATTATGAAGTCACCGGGAACAGGAAGTATGATTCTTTCCATGTATTATCCCATCTTCGAGGCAGATCGGTGCATCGGCTATGTGGGGGCCGGTGTCTATGCCAGCCATCTTATGGATGTTCTTCTGGGTCTGGAAATGAAGGGACTGCCCAACAGCGAATATGTCTTTTTAAATGCAGAAAACGGAATATACCTCTACCATGAAGATGAAGAATTACTAAACACCGAAACCACGGACCAGGGATATCTGGAAATCCTTAACCAAATCAAAACCGACGGCAGCACCGAGGCAAATACCTATACATATCGGGACGAACAAGGGGTAAACCAGTTAGTTGTCTATAAATACCTAAAAGACCGCGGATGGGTTTTTATGGTTCGGGACAATGCCTCGGAGGTCTATCACGCAGTTATGCTGGTTCGCATTATCGCCGGTGCATTATGTGCCGCTGTCGCTGCTGCCATCATCCTTATCACACTGGTTATTCTTTATCGGCAGGGCAAGGAACTGATGGTTGTGGAACATGCCATACATCATCTAGGCAATCTGGATCTGTCTGCCGACAGGGAACTTGAGGGCTTTTACGGACGCAGGGATGAAATCGGTCTGATTGCCCAGACGGTACACGATGTCTGTGACTGCCTGCGCAAAACCATTGATGATATCGGACGGATACTGGGCGAAATGGCTGACGGCAATATCGCTGTCGATGTAACCCAAAATGAAACTTATTACATTGGCGACTGCAGAACCTTATCGCAAAGCCTGACCACCATACGCGCAAAGCTGACCAAAGTTATGCGCGATATTTCCCAGGTTGCCAACCAGGTAGATTCCGGAGCCTATCAGGTATCCGCCGGGCTTCAGACCCTTTCTCAGGGTACGATGGAACAGTCCATATCCATTGACGGTTTAGTATCTCACGTAACCGAACTCAGCTCCCGGATTAAGGACAGTTCCACGCGCTGCAACCATGCCAGTGAACTGGTCGATAAGGCCAACGGCTTTGCTGCCGAGGCAGATACCAGGATGACCGAGTTAATTGAATCCACAAAGAAAATTGACCAGTCCTCCGCAAAGATTGTCAGCATTATCAAAACCATTGAGGATATCGCCTTCCAGACCAATATCTTAGCGCTCAACGCCTCCATCGAAGCCGCCCGTGCCGGAAGCGCCGGAAAGGGATTTTCTGTTGTCGCCGAGGAAGTCAGCAACCTTGCTGCTAAATCCAGCGAAGCGGCACAGGATACAGGCGTGCTGATTGGTCACTCCATGGAGGATATCCAGGCCGAAACCGAATCCACCAACCATGCGATTTCCGCCGTGCAGACCATTAACGAATGTATCCAGTCCATTAAAACACTGACCGACGAAATTGCCCGTGCCAGCACTCACCAATCCGAGATGATTACCTCTGTCGAGGAAGGCATTAAAGATATTTCCCGGGTAGTACAGGCAAACTCTGCCGCAGCCGAAGAAAGCGCAGCCGTATCCAAGGAACTTTCCAACCAGGCCAACACCCTAAACAGTTTAATCGGTCAATTTCGCATCCGGTAATATGTTTGATGTCACTTATACCCCAAATTTATACCCATACTGAAAAACTTTGCATTCACGAGTGCCGGGTGGGTATGCTTTTTAGGAGAAGAAACAGCCCCGGTACAAACGCCAGGGCTGTTCTTATCTTTCCCTATTTTTCCTCCGGTTCCGGGATAACGTCTACAAATTTCGTCCGGTTCATCAGCGGATGTTCCAGTGTAATTGCCCCCGGCACAGGGCACTGCTGGATACAGGCACCGCAGTACCAGCATTCGCCGGGCCATACAACCAGGGGATGCGCTCCCTCTTCCGTACTGGGAAGCAGCACGTCGCTGTGGCATGTCATCGCACAGGTATTGCATCCGATACATTTCGTTTCGTCAAATTGAATCGGATCGGCACTGCAGGACAGGATGGATACCTTAATCTCATTCATTTTCTTCATTATTTCTTACCTCCGCGGATATAATCCTGATTCCGTTTTTCATATTCGGTCTTTAAGTCACCAAAATAATCCAGTTTTACGTCGCCGCGCACGGCTTTTCCGTCCTCGCAGCGAATGGTAATAAAGTGGCGATCGCTCTCAGGATCTAATTCGGGATAGTCGCTTCTGGTAAAGCAAAGGGGCTTTGAACTTGATTTTCTCATCCGGCAGGCTTCCAAAATAATTTCTGCCACCTGTAAAATATCCAGAACTTCATGGGTGCGCACAAGCTCGTGTGGGTTATGACAGGAAAGCTTTGGCACGATTTCTTCCCGGTAGCTTCTCAGAAGATCCAGTCCCTGAACCAGCAATGCTTCGTTTTTAACCGCTCCGCAATAGTTTCTCATGCACTTTGCAATCGCCCAGTTCAGTTCCTTCCAGGAATAGCCCTTTTCAATATACATCGGTGCATAAAGACGCTTGATTTCTTCATCCACCTGTTTTCGATCTATCTCGGCAAGGCAAACGGTATTTGCATAATCACTTGCTTTCCTGGCTGCATAATAGCCGGTCGCTGCGGCAAAGCCTGCACAGTCGGAGCCAAAAAGCTGATCGCCTCCGGCATAGATACCATCAATATTCGTCTTTAAATCCCAGTCATGCATAATTCCGCCCGGTGCACCAAAAAGCTGCCGCTCATCGTCACTGAAGGAAGCGGAAGTCCAGCCTGTGCCATAGACCTGCATGGCCTTCTTTTCCGGGTCAAATCCTCTGCGGTTATAATAATCCAGAACCGGGATCTGGGTCTTTCCTTCATTTCCAATCATCATGCCCCAGATAACCTCCCGCTCAAACTTGGGCATTCTCGACATATCCGCATAAAACGGCAATTTATAGCCTCGCTTCATCAGCTCATCAAACGGAACCGTTTCAGGCCCCCGGTATTCATATTTTGGCTCGTCAATCACCCCGCCCTTTAAAAAGAATTTCTGACCTTTCACGGGCAGGAATCTCTCTTTCACGGTCTTTAATTCGTTCCCGTCCCTGTCCAGATAGGGTATCTCAACGCCGCGGGAGTCAACCATCGTACAGGCATACCAAGTATTGTGATTATTGCCCGCACTGTAGGGCGGAAAGCTTGAACCGGCGGCGGAAAACTCAGCCCGGACACTTTTCTCCATCATAGTAAATTCCACGCCGGCCCTCCAGCCCATTGCATGACCGGAACCAATGGAATTAAACGGCCGAAATTCGCAAAGCCCCGGAAGATCTGCGTTAAACAGCCAAATCCTTGCCGGCCTTGACATCGCAAGTATCGTCGCCTTGGATCTGAAAACAGTAATTTTACCGGTATGTGTATTCATCCCCACAGCGCCCGCGCCGCGCTTTCTGCCCTTTTCTGTCACGGTCAAAAGCGAAGTGGCTTCCGTATAGTCATAGATTTCAACCCCTAATTTTTTCAGTTCTCTGTACAGAGCCGGCTTAAACGTACTTCCCCATACTCGCAGGGTAAACTTATTCTCATAGTCGTAAGCAAACATTAGTTTGGTTTCATCATCCCGAAAATCTGCACCCTTAAACGCATCCTCCGTGTCACGGATCTTTCCGCCGATCTCCTCCAAATCAAGAAGCCTGTCCCAGCCTTCTTCACAGCAGATATAGTGGGCAATACCATTAGACAAATGATCCTGCTCGTCAACATAAGCTTCGGCAATCTCCTTGGAGGTAACTTTAGAACAGGGATTGGTACATGCGCTCTCCCAGTGGTCAAAGCCCGTACCCGCCGAACCGCTTCGGATCGTCGCCCCCTTCTCGACTAAAACAACTTTCTGTCCCCTTCTTGCCGCGGAAAGTGCCGCAAAGCACCCTGCAATTCCTCCGCCTAAAACAAGAACATCCGATTCCACACACACTTCCTGCCCAAATTCAATGTTATAAGGCCATTTGATTTCACGCATTAACCCTTCTCCTTCCTTTTTCTTCCTCTTTCTCTCTTTTCCTCTCTCTTCTTCTCCCATCCTTCTCCAATATCTTAAACAGCCATTTCTTCCATCCGTACAGTGATCCATACAGTGCATCCCGCACACAAAAATCAGTTCTTCTTTGCCCTGCGCTCTGCAATCCTCCTGTCATTCACCTTCTGCCCCTCTTTATCGGAAAGGCTGACGGCAACCAAAACAACCGTAGATACAAGATAGGCAATAAACAACGCTAAGTCCACATTGATCATCCCCTGAATCGGACTTGGAATTCCAATAAAGAAGGCGCCTACACCAATGATACCTCCTGCAACCGCAGCCGCAAATGCCCCCTTCCTGGTTGCCCGATCCCACATCAGCCCGCCAAGCATGGGAATCAGCAGGCTTCCCATGTAAGGATAGTTAAAAATAATCATTGCATCCAAAATATCCGTCATATAAAAGCTGAAAATAATCCCCACAATGCTTCCAAGCAGCACGGTTGCCTGGGAAATTCTTTTTGCTGTAGGAAGTTCATCCAGGCTTGTCACTTCCGGGTGAAGAAAGCGGTTATAGAAATCTCTTGCCACACAGGAACCCATGGATAAGATAACACCGTTTGCGCTGGACATCGCCGCTGCCAGAATCGCTGCGATAACCACGCCTGAGATAAACGGGGGAAGCACTCCTGTCGCTGCAATGGTAAAAATCCCGTCGGTAACGCCAGGAAACAGCCGATGGCTCATTGCCCCAATCGACGAGCAGAGCAGCCCGACAAATAATACGATAACACCGCCCAGGCAGCATCCCTTTCTTGCGCTCTGAATATCCTTTGCCGACTGGATTCTTGCATAGGCATCATACGAAACGGAAATCGATAAAAAGAACGGCAGTGCCAGATAAATCAGTTCCGAAAGCTTTCCCTGCGGGATAAACGGCGTGGCATAGATTTCACCCAGACTCCCGCCCGCGGCAATAAACTTCACTGCGGTAAGAATAAAGAAAACGGGAATCCCAATCATAATCACGCTGACATGAATGGTATCCGTCATTACCACGCCCCACATTCCGCCTACTGTGCAGTACAAAAGAACAACTGCCCCGGTAAGCACCACGCCCCAGTGGAAGGGAATCCCAAAGCCCGAGAGGACACCGCCGCAGGCTAAGATCTGTGCAATAAAGATACCCAGCAGACTGGGAATATTGCTTAAAAACGACCAGAAACGAATTGCCCGGCTGTCACCGTACCTCTTGGAAAAGAAATCCATCGGGACAAAGCCTTCCTGGGAACGAAGCTTTCTGCTGGTCACTAAACCGGCAATAATCAAACCGCCTCCACAGCCGATGGTGTAATAAATCCCCGGCCATACCCCATGATCATAACCCCTGGTTGCCCCGCTCAGCACGATTCCCACACCAATCTGCACTGCCGAAAGTGTAATTCCCGTCCGAACCCAGCCAAGCTGACGCCCTGCCACCAGATAATCCGATGCCTTTTTCGCCCGCCGCGAAGCATACATCCCCACAGCAATCACCCCGATAAAATAACACACACATACACATAAAATAATAGAATTCACGGACATACCTAATCCTCCTCAAAATCTTGAACCATGTTCATCTTCCCTGCTCACTTTACCTTGTTTTCTCTCTCACGCTCTTTGTTTTACTCCTTGAATCCCCCCTCCCTCTTTTCCACGATCTCTTTGCATTTATTTTTTGCAGCTTTTGTATATTATGCATAATGCATTATGTATGAATTTATTATACAATAAATTTTTTCTTTGTCAAGATTATTTATGGAATTTTACCAAAATAAAACCGGAAAATAAGCAAGCCATACTTAGTTATTACTGGATGCAAAGCACAAAAGCCATGAAAGAAATGCTCCAATGACTTTCCACAGAGAACGTTTTGTGCTAGAATAGAAATAAAAAAGCCGAGGTGAGTTTAATGTTATTGACCGAATTTAATCAGGAGGCATTTGCACGAGTAATACGAAATGAAGGCGTTGAAGAAGGAATTGAAATAGGTGTTGAAATGGGTGTTGAGAAAGGCGAAGATCGTGTAAACTAACTTAATTCTTATCTTATTTCTGATAAGCGTGAGAGTATGAAAAAAAGTCTGTAAAAAGGTTGAATAAAAGGTCTTCTATGATAAAATAAAAAATCATAGGAGGCTT